>Ga0208667_1000212_pt1 | contig 26989 bp, 38 predicted proteins | sample 11BtaG_FD_184085 | JGI IMG/M metagenome (GOLD analysis project Ga0208667, IMG submission 184085) | Marine viral communities from the Subarctic Pacific Ocean - 11B_ETSP_OMZ_AT15265_CsCl metaG (SPAdes) (version 2) | ecosystem: Environmental > Aquatic > Marine > Oceanic | place: Pacific Ocean... | reverse complement strand
CAAAGTGAATACGAGCGTCATCACCTTTTTCTTCTACACTATCAATCCAACGGAACTTACGCAGCAAACCTTTGGCAGCTACAGCGACACGTTGCTCTGCTTCTGATAGTGCTTCGATGTCTTGCTTTTCGTTTTGGTCAGATGTTTGGATAGTGCCGTTGGTGGCGTATATATCTTTGAAGCGGTTAGAGGAAGTTCCTAAATTAAGCAAATTATCTGTCGAGCCATTTGTAGAAACATTGTGTGGTCTAAGGCTATTATTGTCAGGGTCAAATCTAAGAGCCGCATCCCCTGCACCGACAGTTAATTTTGTGCTGCTATTTACCCCAATCGACCCGACAGTTGTGCCGTCTTTGGCAAAAGCTACAATAGCACCATCATTTGACTGCCTGTTAAATTTAGCAACAGATGCGCCACTTCGGGCAATACCCAAGAAATTGCTTCCACCACGAATTGCTATGCCTTCAACAGATGAGCTATTGGCTACATCAGGGTTAGTCGTCCCCACCAGCAGATTCCCTGACGAATCCAGTCTTGCGCGTTCTGAGCCAGCAGTCTCAAACTGTAGGTTTGCTGTACCGCCAAGACCGCTTCTAATTTTAGTGTTAACTGTGCCGTTGCCTGTTACAAAGTTTATAGTAGAAGAACCTACAGAGGCTTCTAACTGTAAAGTATGGTTTCCTGTCGGGGCTTTAAGGTAAAGATTCCCATTGCCGATTGCTTGAATAACAGCAGTGCCAGATGAATTAAAGCCCTGAAAAATCGAGTTTGCATTATTGGTAACTTTAGCTGTAATCGCTTGCCTTCCACTACCAAGAGCCGAAATAACCCCATCGTTAATTGCAGATGTAGTTCCAACTTGTAGCCGCCCGCTGCTGTCGATGCGGACGCGTTCGTTTGCACCATTAGTATGCAAGCGAATATCTCCATTCGCACCTGCAGTAATATTCAACGCGCCATCAGAGATTCCAAGACCATACTTTGGCCCTGAACCATCTGCATACAAAGAAACCTTGTTTATTAACTGCGAAAGAGTTGAGGGTGTTCCGTTGTAAAAGTCACTTCCAAAGTCTAAAGCTGTAGTAGGCGAACTCGTGCCAATGCCGACGTTGCCATTTCCTCGGATTATCATTCGAGTATTAGTGTTGTATCCAGAGTTATACAAACTACCGAAACGCATACTGACTTGTGTGCCATCATACTCTGTATAAATTGCTCCAGTTACATTTGCGTTGTCCCTAAAGGAAAGCTGGGTTGTTGCTGACCTATCGGAAGCATAAGTTCCTTCTAAAGAGAGTAGGTCAGTAGTTCCCTTTACATGCAAATTGCTATCAGGCGAAGTCGTGCCGATGCCCACATTCCCGCTGCTGTCGATGCGCATGCGTTCTGTGTTAGCACCAGTTTTGAAGGCAAGCATATCCCCAGAAGCCGTTGTTCCCATATAGAAAACATTGCCGCTAACTTGCAGCCGACCAGTCACGGCAGGGTCAACAAGGTCAATATAGCCATTCGTAGCGGTAAACCTGCCTAAATTAGCACTGCTCGAAACTACATCAATCTTGGCTGCTGGCGAGGTTACTCCGATGCCAATATTTCCAGACAAGTCTTGCACTAATGCTGATGGCAAAGTGCTTGGCCCAATATTCAATACACCACTGCTGTTCTTCCAAATCCTGTGGGATATGGCGTTACTGCTGGTCAGAGCAATACCGTCTGTATTTGCGTCACCATCTTGGCGAACAATCAGTGTGCCGCCTGAGGTAGCAACACCTGTGCCACCGTTTATTTCAAGAAAACCTGCTGGCGAACTCGTGCCGATGCCTACCAGACCCGCGCTGGTGATGCGGAGGCGTTCTGTGCCGTTAGCACCTGTGCCAAACTTTAAATTGTTTGATGAATCAGTAAATATCCTTTGGTAATAGGAGTTACCCGTATGCTGCAATCTAAGCTCGGCATTTAAACCACTTGCGTGAATTAGTGAACTTGGCGAACTCGTCCCCAGCCCTAACCGACCATCACTGGTCAGCCTTGCCTTCTCGCTGCCGTCAATCTGGAAATCCATATAAGAGCTTGCATAGCTGTTGCCAGAATCAGCGGCAAATGTCAGATTGCCCAGACCGCTGCTGATTGATGCGTATACGGGCGAGCCGCTATTGTCTGTGATAAACGCTTGACCAACTAGAAGGCCGTCACTCTCAAGCCCCAAGCGGAAAGCAGAGCCACTGCCTTTGATGTGGGTTTGGTAAGAAGGCGAACTCGTGCCGATGCCTACGTTGCCGTTATAGGCTATACGCATGCGTTCTGTGCCGTCTAATTCAAATCTGTGACCGCCAGAAGACGCGGATACAGCATTATATGCAACGCCACCTGCGCCTAATTGTTCAATATCAAAGTAATATGTTCCATCATATGCAAGCCTTAACGCTCGACCACTTTGCGCTGTGCTAGATTGTGCGTGCAAAGCAACTGCTGGCGAACTCGTCCCCAGCCCTAACCGCTCCGCACTCGCATCCCAGAACAGCTTGGGCGTTGTGCCTGTGTCTTCGTATCCTAAATAAATATCGCCGCCAGCCCTAATCTGCATCCGAGCAGTGCCGTTCTCACGGAACGTGTGATAACCATTTAGGGCATCATAAATAATACCAGTGCCGCTTCCGTATGTTTTTATTTCTCCGTTAAACCCAGAGTTGTCGAAAGAAAAAACATTATTTACAGTCAGACCATCAGCCGTGACCGTGCCAGTGACATTAATGCCACCGCTGGTGGTGGCGAACTTGGCTGAGTTGTCGTAATAGAGCGTGACTGCAGCGTTATCCTGAAAACGCGCCAAAACATCATTTGAGGTATTACCCTGAAACCAAAGGTTATTAGATGCTTTAATGTAAAGGTCGCCCTGTCCCACGTCCTGAATAACGCTGTCACTTCCATTATGATAAATCTGCAAGTCATTGCCAGCACCGAAGAGGGCTTTGCTGTCATCAGCAAACTTTAAGTCTTCCTCAGAAGCATCCCACGTTAGTTTTGGGGTTGTGCCTGTGTCTTCGTAGAAGGAGATGTTGTTACTGTCTCTGCCTATAGAGATAGCGGTGTTTTTAGTTCCGTTAGTTTTACCACCAATGCTGACCACTGTATTCGCATCGTCATAGCTAAAGTGTGCGCCATAGGCAGTTGCGGTTGGGTCACGTACAACTAAACCTGCGTTTGAATTAACAGCTCCTGTTAGTTCTACATTGCCTGAACTAGACAAATCAACTTCAAGTCCGTCTGAAGATACTTTGCCAGTAACGTTTATGCCTGTGCTGGTGGTGGCTAGTTTGGCGGAACCGTTGTGATAAACATAGGCAGAGCCATCTGCTAAACCTAAAAAGATGTTTTCATTTGTTGCGCTTCTAAGTGCAATCTCAGAAGAACCCCTTAAATACAAGCCGCCCGTTCCAGCATCCTGCACATAACTATTCGACCCATCGTGATAAATCTGCAAGTCAGAGCCAGCACCGAAGATGGCTTTGTTGTTGTCGCCGAATGACAAGTCGCCCGTCAGGCTGGCAGCAGCAAAAGAGGGACTGGTCAGGGACACAGTACCGTCATTGATATCAGCTAAGTCAGCCATAATTTCACGGAACGCATTATTAACATGCGCGGGAAACATTTGATTTTCACCAAGAGGTACGTCTTGAATGTCTGTATTATTATCGGCTGTATTGTCGTATTGAGTGATATTTGATTTGGTCATATCAGCCCTCTATAAGGTTTGGGTTACGCCCTTCAGCAGCGGCAACCATAATCTCTGTGTTTAACTCATTGGCCTTAACCATCTCGTTGCGGAAGCTCTCAATAGCCGCGCCAGCGTGAGATGTTTGTCTGCCGTTTTCTATTAATAGCACAGGCAGCATGGACATGGAACAACCCCACTCAGAAATCTCTTCTCCTGTCTGCGGGTGCATACCACGCACCTCAATAAACCAAGCACACTCCATCTGCTTGCAAGGCTCGAAGTTATTGAGGGGGCAGTTATGTTTGACCTCCAACTTCATTGGCTAGTCTTTTGCTGCAATGATTACATCCACATAAGAGACATCAAGGTCAATGGCCGTGCCTGTGAAAGAGCCTGTTGAGCCAGCGTGTCCGTGACCAGATGCACCGCCAGATGTTGCAGTCTGTGTGCCAGTACGTTGGTCGCCGACATCATCGGTAGCTGCTACACGAAGATTAGTTCCGCTAGGGGCAGACGCATCAAACAAATCAATGTCGTGACTGTGAGATGGGATTTCAGATAGCGTTAGAGTGTGCGAGGCAACAGTAACAGAAACAGAGCCAGCAGGCGTGTGACTTGCAAAGGCGGTCTCAAAAGCTACGCTACCACCAGTGCCTACAGTGCCGCTTGTAATACGCAAAGCCTTGTCATTATGCGTGGTGTCTTTTGTCCAACCAGTAGGCGCAGCAGTCTGCTGAAACAACATCTTTGTGCCAGACGGAAAAGCATCAATAGCTACGCTGTTAATTGTCGCCGTATCAAAATCAGGAGACACAAGGGAGATAGTGCCGTCATTGACATCTGCCAAGTCAGCCATAACCTCGCGGATGGCGTTATTAATGCCAGCAGGACTACAGCCCTCGTCAATGTTTTGACTCTGCACATCTGTGTTAGATGCGGCAGTGTTTGCATAATCTCTAATACTATTCTTAGCCATGATTTTATTCCTGTCCTAAAAGGCCACCAGCAGCCAATCCGCTTGTTGCTGGAACAACTGACCGCACTGCGCCGCCAGCACCAGACAATAAGCCACGGGTAATTGGTACGCCAGCTCGTGAGTACATTGGTGCTGCCAGCGCCGCCGTACCCATAGTTTGATAAAGTGGAGCAAGATTGCCAGAAAGCGCTTGTTGACCAACCGCCAGACCCGTTAAGGGTGCAGCTATAGCACCTTCACCAGACCTCTTGCCTATAACCTGTTGCCCCGCCAAAGCAAAATCTTGGTCAGTCATTTGTCCTCTAGCCGTTTGTCTAGGGGATTGTTGCCTCATAGACTGCATAAGCTGCTTTGGCGTAAAATCCCCACCTTCCGCAATGGCTTTATTTACAGACCGTTCAATCGGAAGAATGTTTTTGTAAGCCTCGTTAACACGAGAAAGAGCCTTAGAGCCAGTATCATCTTGGCGAGCCAGCTCTTTTCGGAAGGCTGCTTTAACATCATTTAAGGCAAATGCAGTGTCAGGACGGCTAGCTTTAGTTTTGGTTCTGGCGGCTGCGCCCAAACGAGACTCAATCTCTTTCAAGACCTTACCGTCAACCTTTCCGCTTTTGGGCATTTTAGAGAAAATATTCCCAACAAGGTCGCTAAACTCTTTTAGGTCTTTCCCATAAAGGGTAGGTTGAGATTCAGCCGCTTCTGATATACCAATCTGGACGGCCTTAGCCATCTCTTCCGCAGAGCCAATATTAAGAGACGGAATAACCTTTTCGTATTCTTTAGAAATTATATCCATAGCCTTGTCAAAAGCCTGCACCCCTCCCAAGTCTGCCTCCTTTGGCAAACTTACCCCAAGAGGTTTTAAAGCTCTATTCATCGTTGCGGCAGTAAAACCAGTTACAGCTCGGCCTCTAGCTTGCTCAACAAATTCTTTAACAACAGGAATTACCCCTAGTGCTGATTCCGTGAGTTTAGGAACGCCACCCATCGCTTGACCAGCAGTAACAGGAACTCCCTCAGAAATAAGTTTTTGAGCCTGCTTAGACACTTTTGGAAAAGCCACGCCAGCAGCGCCACCAAGGACACCACCCAACGCGCCACCAACTCCTGCGCCAGCTAAACGCTCCCCTTCCTCAGCAGCACCCGCGCCATACAACGCCCCTTCTGCCGCGCCAGTTGCAGCAGCGCCTACTGGGGCTGACTTAAGAGCAGCAGGAATAAGCCTTCCTGCGGCTTGCGCTCCACGCCCCAAAAGACCAACACCTAAAAGTGATGTAGGAATGGAGGCTGCTATCTCGATTGGATAAGCGTACTGAGGCGACTCTTCCCTAAAACGTTCTAAAGCCTGACGCTCTTCAGCAAGAGCCTCTTCATATGTTTTACCACCAAGAGATTTAGCCAAGGCAACAAGCTCATCGCCAAATCCAAAGGTTAATCCCTGCCCAGCAGCACGCGCTATGTCAGAAACAGTAGATGATGAATCATCTGCTTGTGTCTTCTTTTTTCTCCGCTCGATAGCCTTCTTTTTAAGCTCTTCTATAGATGACATAACAAAACCTAATTTAATCCGCGCCAAGTTAGACGCTCTTCATATGGAGTCTCGGCCCAATCATCCTGATTAAGACCCGCGTCAACAAAAGACTGGGGCAACTCAAAGGTAGGCATTAGAACTGTTTTATGTTCTGGCGCACCTCTAAAGTCGGAACGAGAAGAGCCGTAAAACTGAGAATCACCAATATAAGTTTGGTACTTCTCTTCCATCACCGATTGAACCGCACGAGCAACAATGCTTGGGTCTGTCGTCCAATCACCCAAAGAGTTACCAAGTCGTTCCATAACGCGACGGGCATCTTGTTCTGTCATCACGCCACCACCAACAACCTGCTCCCTAAACATACCCAGAAGGCCTTGTTGTTCACCTTGAGCCAGTCGCCTTGCAGCTTCTTGTGGGGACAAATCCGCCCCAAAGAGTGTTTTAATGTTACCTGACCATGTTTGCATTTTTCCCTTCAAACCTTTTTCAAGGTCTGGAAGTTTATCAAAAAACTTTTGAACATTCTTAAACTGGCCAGCAGTTGTGTTTAAACTTGAATATTCTTTCTTTAAATCTGCGCGAGAAGCAACCCCCTTGCCCATAATACCTAAACTTGACGGGACATAAATTGATGTGTCGATTGGCTTAAATGTCGCTTGGTCAACGACCTCTTGGGTTTGAGTGTCAGTGAGTGTGCGAATGAAATCGTCTGGATTATCTTTATTTACATAAAGAGAGGGGTACTTATATCTAGTTCCGACTCTCCCTGAACCACTTGCCCTAGTCAAATCAGCTTGAGCCTTTAGCGCATCAAGCATAGGTTTTTGCACAGCTTCTTTTTCAGCGGCGCGAAGGGTTGGCAACTGAGCGGCAATGGCAACAGGGTCAATGGGGCGTAATTTATCTAAGTCTTGAGCCGTCACCAAAGATGGCATACTAGCCCTTTGCATGGCAGTAAATCGAGCCATGTCGGCAATATTCCTAGCGGCTTGAGGTACTACAGGTGCTACAGCTTCACCAACACGACCAGCAAACCTTTGAACTCCACCAAGAAGCCCAGAGCCGACTCCTTGATTGGAAGGGAGTAAACCCTGCGGGGCATCACTTTGCTCCATCGGATTCATCCGAGCTTGAAGATTCTCAAGGGAAGGCAGGTTCAAGTTCCGCAACATTCTAGGGTCAATAGCCATTTTAATTTCCACCAAAATATAAATCACTAAAGTCTGGCGCAGGTACTGAGAACGCAGAAGACCCGCCTAAATCAATGCCTGTATTATACGACGCTGGGGGTGCTGGCCTGTTCATAAAATTGCCAAATGCCTGACCAATCTGAGGGGCTGCCTCCATTAAAGCTCCGCCAGCCAAACTGCCTGATGAAGGCGCATACAGTGGTTGAGTTACATTACTGCCAACAGTAGAGCCTCGAACAATATCAGACAGCCTTTGCGTTGCAGTGACGGGAGCTTGTCGAAGCGCATACTCCTCTCCGCTTAATAGACCGCCGAGGCCAAGACCGCGCTGGATGTTTGTAAATGGCATATCCCCAACAGTGGCAGCACCAGTAAGCCCTGCGGCAATATCGCTAGTGCGTTGACCAGCAAGACTACCAAGACCAGAAGCCCTAGACAGGTCTGCCGATATGTCCTGTTGCCTAGCCTGCAAGGCAAGCGGAGACATAGCCCCAAAACTTGCGTCAGCTAATGCGTCGGCAAATGCCCTACTACCCAAGCGACCACCAGCAGCAAACTGAGATGTGACGGGACGCATCGCCCGCTCAACCGCACGTTGACTTGCTGCCAGAAACTCTGGGGATTCCATTGTTGAGCCAGTTGTGCCTCGATACATTTGGGCCGCCTCATCGAGAAGACCACCGCCCCCAAGAAGCCCAGATACGGCACGCTCACCAGCAGCCTGAAACGGGTCTTCAGCAGCAGCGCGGGTCATTCCCCTCTCTACAAGACTACGCTCATAAGGGGAAAGAGTTTGGATGTCTTCAAGAAGACCTCCCTGCCTAATATCTTGAATCTGGCTTGCAAGCGCATCATATTCGCCAGCTATGTAGCTTGGCGGGGCGGTTTGCGTTGTAGATGTGCCTGACTGACTAGCGCCGCCACCACCCATTTGAGAACCCGCTACAGTTATAGTTGCTGCTCCTATAGCTGCCCAACTCATATTACGTTCCTAACTTGCTCTATGAACCCATCAATAGATGATGAGTTTTTCGGCTCTATATTAACATCTTTAAAAGATTTTGCTATAACTTCTTCTTCTACATCAAATATGTTTGTTTTTTCCGATGGATGAACTGTTACAAAAAAACAGTCTTCGTGAACAATAACGACTCTTTTTGTTCCAACCTCAGTTATTGAATAGTAAGGCGCTTTAACTCTTTTTTTACCAGATTCCTCTATTATTGTAACCTCTCCCTCAAGAAGAAATATAGGATGATTGGTGTTGTGTATCTTACTTACAACGGTATGACCAGCAGGCGCTCTAAACTCCCTTATGTATTGTTTTTCCGTAAACCTATGCTCTACAGGCATAATAACATTCAGCATGTTTTCCCCCAAAGCCTCTTCTGTTTCCCTTAATTCGTCTTCAAAAACAGTTACTTTTTCTCGCCAGCTTTCCTTAGCTCTCTTTTGCTCAAGAAATAACCATATATCGTCAAACTCAAAAGGAAACTCTTTGTCCGAGGATTGCAAAAACTCATCAAAACCTATCTTGGCATAATCCTTTGCTGTCATTTCTGTCATGGTTATCTCCTTTAACCGATAATAACATAGGCAAGGTTGCTATTGTGTCCGTGGTTCTTGTGACCAACAACAAAGCTGCCATTCAAACGAGAGCTTATATATGGGTCAACATCATAGTAATGAGAGTCCAAACCCGTAAACAAAATTACACTATTAACACTTGCACGACGGTCAATAACAGTCGTTGACGTAGTACCGTTTACTGCCGTAAACGTGCCAGTGCTGTTAATCTTACCCTCTATAATGTTGTTCACTACCTCAGAAATTTGACGAGGCGAACCACCCTCTTTAGGAAGATTGCGGAATTGATTAGCCATTACCTGCGACCTCTAATCTGCCCGTCAACATCAACACCCTGAACATTCGTCCAGTTGCCGCTCAAATTTAACCGCACACGATGAAAGCGACCAGATGAGCGCACTGGACAGAAGTTATCACTGTTCAGAGTCGAAGCCGCACCAAAGCTAACCTCAGCATTGTTAGAGTCACGAGAAGCAACCTGTGCAGTAATCGTAGCAGTTGTGCCGCTACTATTTTCAACATATGGAATAATATTATTGACAAGGGAGCTACGACCCGCCTGCAAATCAAACTCGCCAGTCTCCACAATAGCATCAAGGTTTTCGCCAGTGAATGTTTGAATCTTTTTATCCTTTGCACCAGCAAAGAAAAACTCTCCGCCCTTGTAAACCGATGAATCAAGTGAGCTAGGGAGAGTGTCCAGATTACTAGAAATAGTAGCAAGGCCTTCAAGAGTATAACCAGCAGTAAATAGGGAAGCCATAGCGTCCAAACCAATATTAGCAGTACTCCAGCCATCTGTTGCATAGTTATAAATAATCAACTCATCAGGTGAGCCATCCCCAGAGTCAACACTAGGATAAGACCAGACAACAATCTGACGAGAGGGGTCAACAACGGCACTCATTCGAGCAGAGTTATTTGACTGAAACCTCTTCAGAAAAAATCTGTTTATCTTTTCCGCGCCAATAGGTTTGGAAGACTGACCATCAAATACATAAAAGCCATCATCAGAAAGATAAAATACATTGCGACCAACAGAGGCAACTGAACCAGAAATTTTACAACCGCGCTGTAGTTGAACCTTGTCAAATTCAAACACAAGCGGAGAGCCAACATATTGCGCTCGTACAATACCTTTCTCCATTAAAATAGTTGCATACTCACCACCAACAAGTCCAGTAACAGAACCCATGTCTGAAATGTCCTGAAAGTCAGCTTGTGTATTCGCGCTGACAGCCCAGCTATCATAGTCACCAATACCAGACCAACGAACACGATAAGGCTTTTCTCCATCAGTGCTATCGTTAGTGTAACCACACATTACAAAGTCACGCACAACCGCAATAAACTTTGCCTTCGGCGGAGTCCCAGCCAAGTCAGCAAAGCGACCACCACCAGCAGCGGTTATTGTTTGTATTGGGTCGCTGTAGTTGGTTGCAATTACGGCTTCCCCGAACTGAACAAAACGCCAAGAGTAACCATTACCAGTTGTGTAAGATGCGTCAGATGTCTTAGAAATATCATCTAAATTAGAATTCGTAGCGTTAAGTTTATAAAGAGAGTTTTCATCTCCGACATAAATTGCAGAAGAAGCAGAGTTATCTTTTGCAGCAAACATGCCCCTAATGAATTTGTTAGAAGCATCAGAAAAAGGAAGCACATCGGGCAGGTTGCTATAACCGTTAGCCGCTGGCACTACGTTAGTAGCAACAGTTGCTCCCGCGTTCTGATACGGTGGTTGGTCAGGTAAAAATTGTCCTAGCTTAATCATTGTACATTCCAACTCTCAGAGCCTTCAGAGACAACAGTCCAAATTTCTGTTCCCTCTAAAATTTCTGACCATGTTTCGCCTTCTTCTGTAACTATAGACCAATCTTCTCCTAAAATCTCTACATCTGTTTCTCCAATGGTCACTATATTTTGAAGAGATGCACTTCCATCAAACACACCATTTCCTATAGATTCCATCAAAGATTGTGTTGCTGGGGTCGCCGCGCCAATGGCGATAACATTAGCGGAGCTAATCATTGTTGAGGGGCCAACGACAAGAGAAGCGCCAAATCTAATTCGGATTCCTTCTGATGTAATTGTGACTGATACCGCCTCAGAGGCAGAGCCAAAAATAATAACTGCTGCCTCAGAGCTTGCGGTTGCGCTTACAAATGAATTAGAATTTCCTAATCTTATTCTTATAGAGTTAGAAGTAAGGGCTGTTGAGGAAACAAATGCGCTAGACTCACCAACCCTTAAAGCAACTGATGACCAAAATGATGCGTCAAGCAACTCCTGACGCATCTGGTCAAGATTTCCATAACCATTTAAATCATCTAAGGAAGGCCCAACAATATCGGCCATAACTAAGCAGCCGTGATGTCAATGCCCGATGCAGCAATCTTGAAGATGTCTCCATCCGCGATTGTTTTAGATGCTGTCAAAGCAGAGTGAAAAAGAAGATTTCCACTTGTTGAGGCATCCCAAAGGCCAATATGAGTAATTGTCCCAAAAGCGCCACCATTAGCAGCAGGAAACTCAACAGCAGCATTGTTAGATGCTGTGCCAGATGAAGACGCACCAAATGCAATAGTTTGTCGCGCATATCCGTTACCACTTACCTCTGTGCCTGTACCCGCATCGGTTGGGTCAGCGGTGTGTAGGGACACATATACATTCGATGGCGAAGACGTACTAGACGTGCCAAGAAAATGGTCGAGAAACTTGTTCTCAAGATAATCACTCATTGCGCTCATGTTAGTTCTCCATAGTCAGATTTCATTTGAAGAGCAGAACCAGCTTGCTTGCTGCGCTCTTCTTCGCGCTTAACTTCATCAATAGCCCGTGTAAATAACTGCTCATATACAGTCGTTTTTTGGTCATCCATTAAATATACACTAGCAGCAGCTAAAGCGCCATAGAGATATGCGTCAGGATGACGAGTCAATATTTCATTTATTGCGTTGCTGTCGGAGAGGTCTGGGATGCCCTCCATATAAACAATCTCTGCCGTGTAAGCAGAGTCAGGCTCTGGGGCAAACTTAATCTCACCACCAATAATTGTGTAGGCGCGTGGTTTTCCCTGAGCATTACTTGCGTAAAGCTCATCCAACTTTGCTGGTGTGTAATACTCAAGAACTTCCTTTGGGGAAGTGTTTAGCTTTACAAGGCGAATAGAGCGTAAATCAGTTGGCAAGGATACATATGCGTCACCACCCGTAAGAGTCGCTATGGCGCGTTTCTCTTGGCTACGAGCGTTCATCTCACGAGACATACGAGACTCAGCAATAGAAATAAAATCAGGTATCTGCGCGGTCAAATCATCACGAGCCAAAAAGTTGGCGATAGATGTCTTTAGCTCGGAGTAATTTGTGATTGCCATTATACTGTACCGCCACTGGTTCTAAAAAACCGATTATCGTATTCATTAAGCCACTTTTTCCAACCAGTAGGATTATCTTTCGGCTGGCCTAGCTCTTGGATTAGCTGATGATACAACGCTGTGGGTATTTCCGCAACCTTCTGTTGGTGGCGCTGCGTATCGCCAATTAACGAGTTTGAGCGATACTCATTACGCTCTGCTGCGTTGCGAGAAAGCAAGGAGCTAACATCCTGACTGCTTTCAAAAATAATCTTTCCACTTTCGTCAAAATGCGCCCACGTTTCTTTCCCCGTGACCGCATCTTTTTGTACAAGTTTCTTCTTCATCTTTCTCCCCTAAAGTGAACGGGGGTAGCCGAAGCTACCCCCTCAACACTTACGACAGGTCGTAAACAGCGCCATGCGCTTTTGGTGCTGAAACTTTGAGAGTCCATTCCGTGAGGATTTGGAACTTCTCAGAGTCACCCGTTTTCGCCATTTCTTGTACGGCGAAGTTACGGTTTGGCAATGTGCAGATAGAGGCGTAGTCACTGTCAAGCAGATACACGCGGTCATCTGAAGCAAAGCGGTCGATTACAACGTCGAGCTGACCGAAGTCGGACAGATACAGCGAAACTGACCCAACGATAGCTGCTTCACGAGGAGCAGTATAGTTGATTTGGTTGGTTGCAACTGAACCGCTGTTCAAGTCGCTGAAAGCGGCTTTTTTAGCAGGAGAAACAACCAGCATGTTCGGCTGACCACCATCGGTGTAAGCAGCTTGCATTGCGGTGTCGATTTGAGCCAGAGTCATGGCGCGGTTCGTACCTGACATATCAGGAACATCCGTGCCGTCACCAGTAGCAGCAGAAGTGCCAGAGGCATCATCTACATTGGTAATCCAGCTTGACAAAGTACCAGCTTTACGCGGGTCAGAACCACTACGGGCTGTATCCGAGTGCAGATACTTCTCGATGTCACGACGCAGCTCAAGACCTTTCAAAACTTTTTGATAGGCAGTTTCCTTGTCGCGGCCTGCTTTATCAACAGCGTCCAGCGTACCAGAAACTTGTGCATCTTTTTGCGAGATTTGCATGTAGTTGCCCAAGCGAGTGGTGGCAGTCGGCGTATCATAAGTAGCGTCAGCACCTTCGTTCTGGTAGTTGGTTGCTGAAGCAGCAGCCAGTTCTTGTACTTGCCATTCGACAAATACGCCATTTCCTGTCTCTTTTTTCAGAGCAGAAAAAATGGGTGTTTCTTCGGGGTCAATTCGCGTGATTACGTCGCTTAAATCTTCCCGCTCACCAACAGCGTTGGTAGTAGTAAAAGTAGCCATTTTAAGACCTCATTCTCTCAAGTAATAAATCCACAGCAGCATCTTTGCTGCCAGTTTTGTTTAGGCGCTCAAGTGCCTGTTTATTACGCTTTGCGTTACTCTGAGCTTTGGTCGCTGGTTTGCCTGACTTGGTTACCTTGGGAGCTTTCTTTACTTTCTTTTGAGCCGCAGGCTTTTGAGCCATAAGCTGGTCGTAAAGATAGGCCTTGCGAATAGCAAGGACGCCACGAGCATCTGCAATGTTAGAAACTTCTTGTTCGCTAAAGCCCAACGTGCGTTGAGCGTAACTAACAATTTCTTGTTTCTCTTTTTGTGCAACTTCAGGGTCTTTCCATTCTGGTAGAGCTTCAAGGAGTTTTTCCTGTTGCTCTGCTAGAAGACTCTGGCGTTGCTGCATTGCCTCATGTTGCTGCTCTTCTTGTATGCGTGTCTGTTCAGCTTTTACTTTTTCCATCGCTTCCTTACGGTCACGTTGGGCCTCACGTTGACGCATATACTCCATTGGGTCTTCACTGTAGAGAGTATCCCAATACTCTTGGGGCTGCTCACCAGCAGTATCCAACTGTGCTTGCAACGATTGCAAAGCCTGAGCGTATTGCTCACGCTGCTGCGATAAAGCCTGTGCTTCTGCTTCTGAGGTTTTGCGAACCTCTGCGGCTTCCTGCATACGCTTCTGTGCAGCCTGCTCCAACTGATAAGATTTGACAAGTTCGTCTGCGCTGACGCTCTTTTCTTCACCATCAACCTTCACAGTGTAGTATGACTCCTCGTCTAAGACCTCTTCGACCTCTGACTCATCAACATCATACTCTTCGTCATCATCCTCATATTCCTCATCAGCTTCGGGTAGCTCTTCTGCATCCTCTGCTTCAAACTCATCTTCGGATGTCGCTTCCATTTCTTCGGTTTCAACAACCTCTTCAACTTCAGCTACAGGCTCTTGAGTATCTTCGCTTGCCTCTTCAGGGGCGTCGGTATTCAAGAGAAGGTCAACAGCTTGACCTTTGTTTAGAGATTCACCAGCTCCTAACAGGGTACTAGGTTCGTCACTCATCTTTTATCTCCTCTACGGATTCCTTAGGAGTTTAACTCCAGTTTCGCTAAGTCACCTGTCTCGATGACTTCTGACAAATGGCCTTGCACCACCATTAGTGCTTGGTACATTTGAAAGAGCGTTTCTCGTTCATCTTGCGATGACGAGGAATCTTTCAGTGCGTTCATGTACTTTTCCTCAAGAACATTAAACGCCTCTACAATCAGAGGTTCGCGCATCAATGCTTTTGCGCGTTCACCCCTGTTTTGTTCTTCCCTTCTCTTGCCTTCATCCATCAGTAGTCTCCTCTACTGTTGCAAAATAACAACACAATGCTTTGCGCGCAAGACTTTATACGCGAGGAAGATTTGTTGACGCATCAAGTCCAGAGCGAATTTGCTCAAGTCTCAACTGACGCTCAAACTCAAGCTCCTGACGGCGTAGCTCAAGCTCCGCAGCCATGTTCTCTCTTTTGAGGTCAAACTCCATCTGCATCTTCTGTTGTTCCATTTGCATCTTCGCCTGCATCTTCTGCATTTCAAGAGCAATAGCAGGGTCTTGCTGTGGCCCAGCCTGTGCAGCAGCTTGTGCCTGCTGTGCTAGTGCAGCTTCAATCTGCTCGGAAGGCGCGAAGAATTGACTAGCATCTTTAAACCCAGATAGTTCAGCAATCTTAGCAAGCGTGTTGCGATACTGAGACATGCTGACCATTGGATTGTTTGCACCCATCTGCATAAGAACCTGCTCTTGCTTCTGTGCAATCTGAGAAAGGAACGCAATTTGCTGGTCGCGCTGTGCTGTGCCAAGACCTACATTGATTTGCACATCATAAGAGCTTTCCCACTCACGCGGATTCATCGGCACAAACTGATTACGAAGACGAATAATCTTCTCTTTATTTTGATACTTCGTAACCAAGTGCAGGATACCACGGAACAAGGCGCGCACACCTGTCTCAGCAAATACGCGGGCAATCATCTCAATCTTGCCTTGCGAAGCAGCTTGCATAGCAGCCACAGCAGTAGCGGTAGTGGACTGCAATGCGTCTGCATCAAGACCCATCGACTGACGAGAAATGCCTGTGCGCTGCTCTTTGATGCTGTCCATGTAGTTCAGTGCAGGGAAGACAGAAGAAGAAACTTCGGGAACTTGAAGAGGCTGAACCGCCCCTGCGGTACGAGTACGCACGATGCCCCCTGGCCTGTTAGTCAACAAGTCATCAAGATTTACTTGGCCTTCAACGGCAACAACGCGAGCATTGTTAGTGTTGTAGATGTTGTCGAGCAACTGACGCATCAGGGTAGATTTGATAAGCTGCACGTCCATCACAAGCTCTGCAACCGAGCGACCAATAGCACGGTGCGGCATCAGGATTGGCGATAGCATAGCAAATGGAATATGGTCAAATTCTTCGTTTTCAAGAATGTGGTAGCCATTGCCTATTGTAAGAACACGACGGAACTCAGCCACCCCGTCCCCATCATAGTCAGAACGAATATAACATTCCGTAACGAGAACATTTCGCATAGTTGGGTCATTGCTGTCGCTAACCGCACTTGTCTCAAGGTCTTCAAAACGCGACGTGCGTTCCTCAGAAATATCAAGGTCAGTATATCCCGCATATTGCTCTACCTCATCACGCTCATACCCCATAGACACAAGGTCGCTGACCGTCATCGTTGAACGATGGGCTACAAAATTTGCGTCATCAAGAGACTTGGCGCGGTTGCCAATAAGGAACTCTTCTGGCGGCACATTCTCAATACGAACATTGCCACTGTTTTTTGTGCGTTTAATTTTTACATCGTAAATAATCGGGGCAGGAATGATGATGCCTTCTGGGCCTTCCATGTCCTCACCAATGGTGCGTTCATCGCGGGAGACAACCTCAACCTCTGGGTCTGCTATCAGCATGGTAAGCTCATCTTCATTAAGACCTTCATATTCCTCTGTCTCAACTTCGATGATTTCGTCCCAGTAAAACTTAACGACACCACTCTTCAGAATAAGCGCGTCTTTAAACCAGTTGTGCATGATTTCAAAACCACGGTTATCATTATTGATAACCCAGTTGCAGTAATCACTAGCCTGCTCAGCAATGGCGACGTCCTCTGGCCCATGCGGAACAAAGCGCACATAGTCATCAGACTGCGTAAAGATACGCATCAAGGACGGCATGATGTGTTCAATGGTGTCAGATACTTCGGTGCTAACAACTTGAGAGCGGTCTGGCTGTTCATTACCAAACGGTTCGCCCAAGTAGTAGTCCATCGCGTCGATACGGTCTTGCGAGTACTCCGTATCGTAGTGACCTAGCGCTTGTTCAATCTCATTGCGAACAATGCCCTGAAACTCAATTTCGTCCATTTTAGCCATAACTATGCTTTCTTAGATACTTTAGCCTTTTTAGCCGCCTTAGCTACTTTGGGCTTTTTCTCTACCACAGGAGCAACCATCAGCGGCTTGCGGCAAGACTTGCAGGATTCTGTATAACCATTGGGATTGGGATATCCGCAGTGTGGGCAATTCATTTCTCTGTCCTCTGTTTGCGTGGGCGACCACGTTTCTTGGGTGCAGCCTTCTTAGCTACTTTCTCCGCTTCCAATGCTGCTGCTTTCTCGGCGGCACGGTTACGTGTGTAAACAGTAACATACATTATTTTTTCTTCTTAGTAGCTTTTTTCTTGACTACCTTTTTGCCCATCTTACTTGCATAAGACTTTGCTGCTGTTTTACCCTTTTTGGTGTAAGGGAACTTTTTTCCTGCTACGTTTGGCATATCTAACTCCTACCACTTAACTTTATGTGACCAATATTTTGCTGACAACTTAGTTGTCGGCTTACCTTGTGCGTTGTGACGCGCATAATAAGAACGCTTACGCGCTTTGTCTTTTGCAGTCTTTGGATTTTTGCCAGCACCACGCACACCTTGCTGACCAAAACGAATGAGGCGAATCTTGCCACCTTCTTTTGCTAGAACCGCATGGCTCTTCTTTGGATGCTTGGGGGTACGCTTCGGTTTGTTGTAACCAGCAAAACGCTCACCGCGGTAAACAATAGCCATTAGCGAATCCTCATATTGCTTTTCGGGCCGAGCTTCTTACGAATGTGCAGACCACGTTTTTTATGACGGCGACGCACTGGTGTTCGCACCTCAAACGTAGCTACAACTTTCTTAGCCATCAAGCCTCTCCGTAAATGCCATCTTCCGTAACGCGGATGGACGAAACAATCTCCATGTATTCGTCAGGCGAAATTTCCGCCATTTGACCACAATACGCAGATGCAAGCAAGGTCAAGTTCAATAGGTCGTCCCAGTCAGTGCCAAGACCATTCAGGCCATCAAGGGTGGCAACCAAGATGTCAAAGTCATCTGTATCTTCTTCAAACTCAATATAAGCCATCAGACCACCCAACTCGCTTTCTCATAATTTATTGACCTGTTCCATTTGTGCCGTGAGCCATCTTTGCCGATGCTGGCACGACCAGCGAAGGTCAGGCAGAAGGAGTCTGCAAGGTCAGGTGAGTTTAGGCCACGACGCTTCATCTCGTCCTTGCTCTCAACCTTCAGTTTACCATTGGAGGTAAACTTAAAGCGTGGCTTAGACAGGTCGTCTATTAGCTCCTCTTGCGGCGGAATGGTGCAGTCCCGCGACTCGAACCATTCTTTTGCGAGAAACCACAACTCATCTCGTAAACGCCCATATCTGTCTCCCATTGCAGGTGACTCCGCGACGTTGATACCGCGCACAGGAAGGTCAAGTTCCATGAGACGGTCAACAACGCCAGCACCAAGACCGATACTATCAACCAGTATTTCAGCAGGACGGTCGCCCCATCGAGTCGTTTCATATTCATTGAGGATAATCCCGCATACTTCCATGAGGTCTTTGTTGCGCCAAGTTTTGATAGGCTCTGTTACAACATTACCCTTGCGTTTGCATAGAGCTGTTTTGTCCGTACCGAAACGTGCCACGTCAAGACCCCATACAACGGGGGTGGTTTCTGCTGCTTCTTGCTCTCGCGTGGATGCTGACTGCAAGAGGTGCAGTGGTATAACCACGTCGTCGTCGGCTTCAGGCCACTCTCCAAGAACACGAACTCTGTAGATGTTGCTGTCTTCGCCATACTTGAGTTTCATATCCTCCATAAAGGTTTTACTCACCTGAGTACTATCAGATGATGCGACCTTCATTGTAAAGAACCTATCTTTCATCTTATTGAAGGCTTCATAGAAGTAGCCAGACGTGCGAGTCGGGTTGCCCGTCATCACAGTCTTCGCACCCTCGGTGGACATCGCACCCTCTCCGACCTCGAAGATGATGTCGTCCACACCAGATGCCTCGTCAATCAAGAACAGCATATTGGGTGAGTGGAAACCTTGCAGCGCCTCTGGAGTTTCACGACGTGCAGTTCGGGCAACAGCGAAACTGTCCTGCCCCGTAAGCTCAACTTTGTCAGACTTCACTTCAATTAAATCTTTCAGGCCATCTGGCATACGACGATGCCACTTTGCGACCTCTGCCCATAAAATGTCTGACAACTGACTAGCAGTGTTGGCAGTACATGCTATCCGACTGGGAGAGCGTGTCAATACCCACCAAAGAATCAACCATGAAAGAAATGCAGTCTTGCCGATACCGTGACCAGAGCGGATAGCTACGCGGTCATTGTCCCGCACAGCATACAGAGCATTACGTTGCCACTCCTCTGGACTGGCCTGCAAGATAGACTCAACGAATAATACGGGGTCGAGAGCAATGGCAAGCAATAGCTCCTCAACAGACATGTTTTCTTTTTCCATCTCTCTCTCCTTGTTATGATGGGGCGAGCCGAAAGGGAAAGAAGCCCGCCCCACCGTCGGGAGCGTCAAGGAGGAGAAACGCTCAACCGATTTTGTTATCTCCTCTGTTGCAAATATGACACAGGGCGGAGCGGTCTGCAAGGGGTGACAATCTGACGTGGGGGGTACGGCACACTGCCACCCTCCCCTACGGCACAGTGCCACCCTAATATATCAGAAAGAATATATCATTTAATCTTATTTACTACGGCACAGTGCCACCCCTAAATGAGAGGAAGAAAAAAGAAGAAAAAAAATTTTTATGGGGGTAGTTACTTACGAGTTGTGGAGAACAGGGGGGGGTCTTGGGGATAAGATAAGGGTTTTGAGGATACTATATAATATATAACAGCCCCCGCTAATAAAATTGAAGGGGGGTCATTTTATCGTGAAAAGGTTTCACGTTCTCTATTCATCTTTTTGTGAATCAGCTTCACTAAATTCAGCCTCGATAATCTCGCCACGCTTGCGCTCCGATAGCTTCACTTGTATTTGCGCTAATGCGTCGCCTAATGTGTCGCCAGCATTGACCGATATATCTACATCACGGGGAAGCAGTGCCGCCATGCTGCGGATTGTTCCGTTCACGTCTTGTTCTAAAGCATCTGCTAGCAATTCGGGCAGGCTCTTACCCCTAGCGTCTAATTCAGCAAGCGCCCCCTCGAAGCCGTGCCGCAATTTATGGACTACTTGCTGTCCATGACCAGACCCCGCTGGCCTTCCCCTTTTCTTTTTCACTATCGCCATTGTTTAATTCCTAACCCCTTTGAATGTGTTGCTATTTTGCAACATTGTTTTGCGTTTGTAAATAATTCGCGTTTTGCATCATTTTACTGTTGACTATTCCAATTCGCTCATGGTATTAAATACGAGTGAGCCGCAATAACGCGGCAAATCGAAAGGGAAAACATTATGAACACAGTTTATTATTCGGTTGAATTTGCCCTCATAGGCAATGATGACAAAGAGCCTGAATTCGGAATGGCTTGCTCTTACCCGTCACAAATTATCACGGGCAGCAATGGCAAAGAATGGCCAGAAGACCAGCAAATTGATTTAGGTTACCTGCAAGCAAGGTCACGCGCTCTTGAAGAATTGAGAGGCTTGAACATGATGAATAGGGCTGGCCTTGTTCGCATTGTCGAAAAATCCGACGGAGTTCTGTTTAATGGTCGCCAAGCCCGCGAGCTTATGGTCGCCATGAATACGAAAGAGCAATCAGACGATGAGCAAGTGACGTGGCTTGTTTCTGACAAAGCAAGAGAAGATAACCTTTATTAATCGAAACGCCTTCGGGCGTCATAGCGAGACTGGCCGCCGCTATCTGATGAGATAGGCCAACATGAAAGGGAAAGATTATGTCTGAAAATTATTATGAATATATTGAGGCAATCGCTGATGATATTATGGCGGAGCGTGAGAATTGGTCTGAGGACGACTTGTGCGACATTGCCAGCCAGCATGCCGATAGCAGCCAGCTCGTTATATACTACAGCCAAGCCCATGATTTTGTGCGTTGGTTGCCTAGTGATGTGCGAAACCATGCGGAAGATAGCGTTGCGGATTGCTTCCCCGAACATGGCAGCTATGACGAAACAGCTTCACGCATTGCCTATTTTGCACTTGAACAAATGATTATTGAAGAAGTGACCGAACGTCTGGAGAAAGAAAAGGAAGCCGCATAATTATCAGCGCGAATGGGCGGCGCATTTGTCGCCCATTGTCGCGGTTAATTGTGACCGATTAGAAAGGGAAAGACTATGCGATATTATGTAGAATTTTTAGAAATTATTGCGAATGGCAATTATTGGAAACCTTGTGGCGATAGGGGCATTATGATTATTGACGGGAGACTATCGCCAGAAAAAGCTAACGCGATAGCAAGCGAGGAAATGAAAAAACGTGGCTTTGATGATTATTGGATTCAAAAGTCAGCCAGCTTGCGCGACCTATTGTAAACGAAAGGGAGACTAAACCATGACTATCAATTTTTTATTCGGCTTTTTAGGCGTAGTTTTCGCCCTAGCGGCCTTAATCATTATTGGTGACGTATTGCAACGCAAGCGGCCGCCCGTGCGGGTCATTGTAAACTTCAGGCCGCCAATGCTTTACAGCGAAGACCATATCGACCAGCCCGCTTATTTGCGGCGCGATACAGAGGAGGAATAAACCATGACCCCATCACCCGAAACAATCAGACTGGCAAGCGAAAATTTTCTTTGCGAGCCATATCCCGAAAATCACGACGAGATGACTAGGGAACAACTATTTGAGTTTATTAATGACGCTGAAGCCTGTTCACCTTTTGAATACTGGTTGGCTCAAGATATATACGAGCGCATAAATGATTTAGCTGTTTTCTTATGTGAGAACGCCGACAACATAAGTTGGAGGGGTATTTAAACAAGCTAGGCTTTTTCCCTGCCTAGTTAGGGCGAGGCACTGAGAGGTGTCTCGCCTTTTTCATACCTATTTTGCCAGCCCTTGCAATCGGGGTTTAGCATATGCCGAAAATATCGCCGCTAAGGGGTCAAATTTGCCCATACAGCGCGTTTTGAAACTTTTTCGATTGCGGGGTTGAGAGGATAATTATCTACGCCTCTCCGCGTTCTTCCATTTCTTCCCATATTTCGGAAATATCTTGGTAAAGTGACGCCCGATATTTGGCGAATTTTATTCGCTCGTTTGTTTCCCGTTTGTCTCGCAAGCCAGTTTCTACAACGTGGCGCATATTGCTTCCCATTTCTTCCAATTCTTCGGGCGACCATTCGGGCATTGACAAAGCCTTTTCATATCGCTTCGCATACTTGTCGGCAAGATAGCCAGCCCTATCCCAAACAGTGTGCATTTTTCTATTGCCTAAAAGCTGATTACATTCGCGGCACGCTGGCACGCATAGCTTCCGATTATATCGGCGCGATTGCTTTGCGCTTGTTCTCGCAAAACTATGCGGCACAACATGGTCGAGGCTGTCGGCAGGGTCATTGCAATAGGTGCATTTCATGCCCTGATAATATCATATCTGATTAAAATCTGGCAATGGTGCTTTCATATTGTCAGGAAGCGGGTCGTCCAATGGTTCGGCCAAATCAAACGGGTCAAACTTCGGCGCAGTATGCCCCGCCTTAATTAAATCCATGTTTATCTTGCCGCTATCATCTGGCAGGTGTTCGGCTGGCGTTTCGCCCACGCCCTCTAAGCTGGTATCACCCTCATAACCAAGCCTAGAAAGCGCAGCGCATGGAATACGACGCAACAAAACACCCATGCCCCTGTTTAACTCGCCGCTTGCAATCATGCGGTCGGTTTCTTCTAGCTTGGCAAGCCAGCCCTCAACGGTTTCGGGTTTCTTTTGCTCGCCCTCCCTTGCCTGCTGCTCCGCCTCGAAGCTGCCACTAAATGCTTTAGCCGTTTTCTTTGTGCCGCTCTTGGCCTCCCAGTTTTTATTCGCCTTGACGGTTGCGCTGATAATGTCTGCAAGGTTGAAGTAAAAGCTAGACTTATGCTTGCTGGTTACAGTGCGCCAGATGGTGCGGAGAATATCTTTATAACTTTCACTGTTCGGCACGTCGGCACTGATGCGGCTATTGATGGCCTCGCAAACTTCCTTCATGTAGATTCCCATTGCTTCCTCATTGTCCCGCAAGTGGTTGTGCGGCCTATAGAGAAGGCTCTCCTGTCGCAAAAAATTATCTCTGACAAGGGCAGTGCGCGACTCCCAAGTCATCGTTTCCTTCTTTTCAAATTCTTTCATCTTAGTCCCTTTCTAATAATCTAAACGTCTGGCTTCCAATACCTGACGCGCTTGGTTAATCCATTCTTGCACGGTTTGATTGTCCTGATAGTCCTCTCTATCAGAAAAGTTATCAATCACCCATTTTGCTGTCATCTCGTCCATTGCTCTTCTTGCCCAGTATTTGATTGGCGAAATCCGTCCAATCTGTTTCCTTTTCATCTTCTTCTTTCGAGGGGTGGCGTTCTGCCGTAGTAATAGAAGAAGATATATTATCTGATTTATTAGTTGATATATTAGGGTGGCACGTTGCCGCCCCCGCCACGGCACTCTGCCGCCCCTCATTCGGCTTATGTATCGTGTAGAGATTGCTCGTTTGTCTGCCGCCATTGTTGCGGCGAGAGACAAAAAGATAGCCCTGTTTCTTTAGTGCTGCCACCTTCCTTTGCACTGTCCTGCTGTCCAGCCCCGTCAGCTTGGCAATACGCGCCGCGCTGGGAAAGCACTGCCACTGCTCATCAGCATGTTTGGCAATCATAAGCAGCACAAACTTAGCCGTGGGGTCGGCTATAGGCTGCTCACAAACCCAATCCATCGCCTTGTAACTCATGCTTGCCCGTCCCAAAGTTTTGTGAAGTTGGCAACAGACAGCAGAACACACGGCTCGTCATGGTGGTCATCACCCTTCGGGTTTCGCCGCTTCGGGAAGGTTGTCCCCTCATTGTCAGAAGTCAATTCAAGGTAGCCACATTGGTCAGACCATTGCACGACAAATAGGGACTTCAGCCCCGTAAACTCTGTCATCATCAGCATGTTCTTGTATTTATTCAGCGTGATAAAGATAGTAGGAAATTTATCTTTTGGGGTTGTGCGGCAGCGTATCTCGCAGAAGGCAACGCCCTGTGCCAGCCCGTCCTGTTCGCCCCGTGTCAAGATAAAATCGGCATAGCTGAAGCCCTGCATCTTGGCAGATTCGCAGTTCCACATCTCATGTAGCTTGGCGACTATCCGCTTCTCATTGTCAAGGTCGCTGTCCCATTCGTGTTTCCAACTCATACCAGCCACTCCCGCATGACCATGAAGCCAGTCTCCTCGTCCATCACAACAGGCTTGCAGGCATTGCCATCACGAGGCCAATCATACTGGCTGGAGTCCAGCGCATACTCTGAATTGACTGCGTAAATCGGCAACACAATACGCAACGGCTGGCGGTCATAACGATAGAAAAGACAAGGCACAAGATTGGACAATGCCGCGCTTCGCTTTGCTTGCTCCCACCATTTAGGCTGAAACCAGCCGCCTGCTGCCGCCGCGTAACGCTTGCACTCTATAGCAAAAAGCTGTCCAAGCTCGATGTCGCAGCACTCCTTCACCTGATACTGGTCAAGGTTGCGTTTGCACTCATAACCAAGCTGGTCGGCTATGAGTTTGCAGCAGTCCCGCTCAAAATTTGCGCCCTTGTTTCGTGCCATCTTTGACATAAAAACACCCTTTCGAAAAATAATGGTCTGGCAACTCTCTCTTTGCCTGTTCACACATCTCTGCTGTGGGAAATGGTGGTGAGTATTTGAGACTTCTCTCGTCACCCCAAGCTAATATCCACCCCGTTATCAGAACCACCTCAGTCAATGGTCGGCACGAAATCTAAGGCAGTGACTTTGCCTTTGGTTGCCTTCGTGATGTATGGCACTGTTGTCCAATCGGGACGCTGCTTGCCAGCACACCAACGCCAAACGACTGACTGATTAACAGGCCGCCCGACTTCTTCCATCATTCGTGCAATCTGATAAGTTGAGAGGCCTTCGCTCGCTCTAAATTCTTCTAATGTCATTGAGTTTCTCCTTTGTCAATTCGTGAAGAGTATCATGCTTCACGGGATTTGCAAGAGAAAAAACCGAATTTATTTAGGGGTAATTATTTGCGTAGTTTGTCCCTGCTATTTTTTTTATCTTTAATCCCAGAAAAGTATTGACACCGCAGATTGCCTTGTGCATTATGGGGATAGGAAAGGAGGCAATCAGGATGATTAACAAACATATATTCAGTCAAATGACGGGAAGCGTGAATACACGCATCCTGAAGACTTACGAGGAGTTGTATCGGATTACTGTCGAGAATACCAAGCACGAGGTTGGTCACAGGGCAATGATACGCAGGGACATTTATAATGTTTTAGCTAAACATGATGGTGAACCCGCAACATTCTATTTGACGCAAGGGTTTACTGACCAGCTTAATGAAACCTTGCTCTCATTGGACGGCGAAGATTTTGAAGATAGACGATGGTTCATTGAGGGAAATGCAAGCTGTCCATTTCCTGTTACCCTTTTTATCTTCGATAATATCGAGGATAAGACTATTGCAAGCGTGATTGGTGTTAGAACAGAAACCTCAATTCACTTTTCTTCTCAAGCATTTTTGCATTTCGCTGATGGCAGGTGTGATGCTGGTGGGAAATTATTTACATTTTCCCCGTATGAACAGCGCTCAAAGAATGGGGTAGCAGCTTTTAGCGGGGATATTTTTAACCAAAAAGATATTTCTTATCCAGAGTCGTGGTGGAGTGAGAATGTTAATGACGGAAGTGTGAATGACTGCTTCAACGCCCTGTGCATTTACGCCTCTCTGTGCGGGGCGGCGATGAAAAGCAATGCTGTAACCACACTAGCCGTTGATGGCTCTAACAAAGTTAAAAAACTTAAAGATACAAGCGACGAGCATAAAACTTATCGTGTGCGTTACAACAAACCGCCAGAAGGAAGTCGCGCTTCGCCGTTATTCTACAGCCCTCGCCGTAACCATGAGGTTCGTGGGCATTTCAGAAACTATAAATCTGGCAAGCGGGTTTGGATTCCCAATCACAAGCGGGGTGACGAATCGCTTGGAGTAATCACAAAAGATTATGTAGTTGAAGCAGCGGAGTAGGGGAGATTTATGAAACAACTATCAAAGAATTTGGCTGAAGCCGATATCACATACGTTTCGCACAGCCAGCTTGAGAAGCCAGCTTGCTTGCGTGTGTTCGAGTATCTTTATCTAAAGGACGAGCGCAGGGATATACCTGTTGGCGTTCCAGCCACGGCTGGCGGAGCAGCGCATGACGCAATCCAAGCTGTCGTGTGTGATGGGGTAGACATCGAAGAGGCAATCGCGGCGGCGCAAACGCGCATCCAAGAGCATCAGCCAATCAGTGAGCTTGATGACCTGAAGCGCATCCAATACATCGAAGATGTTGAGCATATCGTGCGTAACGGTGTTGCCGAAATAGAAAAACTGGAGGGTTAAACCATGAATAAAGAAGTGTTAGAGATTATAGAAGAGGCTGCTGAAATGCTTGTCGTCTTGCGTGACAAGATAACTGATGGCGAAGAGATGGGCATTGACGAAGCACAGGCAGCAAATCATTACGCTCAAAAGATTTTTCGCAACATTCTAAATGAGCAGCGCGGATGAGTAAGGGGAAATTCACAGCAGAGGAACGCATTAGCCTTTATCATCCAGCGCTCGAAAAGTCTGGGTTTGAGATAATGGGCTTTGTTGACCTGACTGGCGACAGGATACTGGTCGAGATTAAAACCAAGTGGAATCCGCTCGGCCCTCCCCGCAAGGATGGCTCACGCTCTTTCCGCAAGGTTAAGCTGCCAGAACAACCAGACCCCAGCCACGTGCGGCAGGTTGCTATCTACTGG
>Ga0208667_1000211_pt1 | contig 27018 bp, 34 predicted proteins | sample 11BtaG_FD_184085 | JGI IMG/M metagenome (GOLD analysis project Ga0208667, IMG submission 184085) | Marine viral communities from the Subarctic Pacific Ocean - 11B_ETSP_OMZ_AT15265_CsCl metaG (SPAdes) (version 2) | ecosystem: Environmental > Aquatic > Marine > Oceanic | place: Pacific Ocean... | reverse complement strand
CCGCTGTCAACTGGTTTCATTGACATCGTTGGCGCGGCAGCAGGTGGTACAGTAGGTCTACTTGGTGTTTTCTGGGGTTGTGAATACGTTTCGTCTACTACTGGTGAAAAAGTTTTCTCAAACTACTGGCCTGGTTCAGGCGCGGACTCTAACCATCCGGTTAAAGCCTTCGTCTACGACAACCCAAGCCAAACATACGTCATCACTTCAAGTGCTTCACTAACAAGCGAAGCAACTGCTCGTGGTCACGTATTCGCAAACGCAAACTTCGCAACGGGTACTTCTGGTTCAACGACCACAGGTATTTCATCTGCGACATTGGGCGTTAGCACAATCGCTACCACTGCGGCATTGCACTTGCGTATCATCGGGATCCAAGACGATCCTGAGAACCAAGACTATACTGCGGCTGGTGTTCCATTAATCGTACGTTTGAACAACTGCTTCGGTGCGCCTAACGGTGCTATTGTTGCAGGTACTGTTGCAAACACTGGCGTATAAGGAGACTAACTTATGGCTATCTCTCGCGCACAACTAGCGAAAGAGTTGGAACCAGGTCTTAACGCCTTGTTTGGTATGGAGTACTCACGGTACGAAAACCAACATGCGGAGATCTTTACAACAGAATCTTCTGATCGTGCATTCGAAGAAGAGGTTATGTTGAGCGGTTTCGGCGCGGCACCGACCAAATCGGAAGGTTCCTCAATTAACTTCGACGACGCTAACGAAGCATACACTGCTCGTTACAACCACGAGACCATTGCGTTGGCATTCTCGATCACAGAAGAGGCTATCGAAGATAACCTTTATGATCGTCTTGGCTCACGTTATACTCGTGCGTTGGCTCGTTCAATGGCACACACAAAGCAAGTTAAGGCGGCAGCGATCCTTAACAACGCATTTACTGCTGGCGCATCTGCTGGCGGTGACGGCAAAGCATTGTGTGCAACTGACCACCCACTTACTTCAGGTGGTACATTTGCCAACGAACCATCAACTCCAGCGGACTTGAACGAAACATCTCTTGAAGATGCTTTGATCAACATCGCAGGTTTCGTTGATGAGCGTGGTCTAAAAGTCGCTCTACGTGGCACAAAGTTGGTAATCCCTCGTCAGTTGCAATTCGTTGCAGAACGTCTGATGGTTTCTAACTTGCGCGTTGGCACAGCGGACAACGATGTAAACGCAATCCGTTCAATGGGAATGTTGCCTGAAGGCTATGCCGTCAACGACTTCCTAACGGACCCAGATGCGTTCTTCATCAAGACAGACGCACCTCGTGGATTCGTCCACTTCGAGCGTACTCCGATGTCAACAAACATGGAAGCTGACTTCGACACAGGTAACATGCGCTTCAAAGCGCGTGAGCGTTACAGCTTCGGGTTCTCTGACCCACGCTGTGTGTTCGGTTCACCTGGCGCATAATTTATGCTACAATGAGGTTGTCCTTTTCGTTTTGGACACCTCCCTGTTGGACTGGGGCTGCTTCGGTAGCCCCTTTCTTTTTGCCTAAAACTTCTGTATGGTTAGTGTATCCCTGACAGTCGCATGCGCGGCTGACATTTGCCAAGACAGGAGAATGACATGGCTAACACAACTTTTAACGGTCCAGTTCGCTCGGAGAACGGATTCAAAGACGTAACAAAGAACGCAACAACTGGTGCGATCACAGAGAACATCTCTATTTCTCATGATGGAACAAACAGCGTTGTAATTATCAAAAACCTACCAACGGCTGATCCATCTGTAGCAGGACAACTGTACAGCAACTCAGGTGTTTTGACTGTCTCCGCAGGATAAGGAGATAGATAATGGCTGGTCCAGTAACAGCATATAATTGGGTTCAAGGAACGACGGCTGCGGTTGTCGGTCCATCTCGTTCTCGTCTACGTCAAGTGGTGATTTACGCAGCGGCTGCGGGTGCATTTACGTTGAAAAACGGAAGTGCCTCTGGGGATACGATCCTCACGCAGAAGTTTCCAACAGGTCACCACGTAATGAACATTCCAGATGATGGCATTATTGCTTCAAACGGAGTGTTTGTTTCTGCGTTTACGGGTGCGAGTAACGAACTAACGATCATCCTTTCGTAGGAGGATCCGATGGCATATGATATCCGTTCCATCACACAGGTCGGAACATCTGAGCCATTTGAGCTACAGGTGGCTAGGGGCCAGATCCCTGGTCACTCTTCCGTGCATAAGTTTGGCGCGGTCCCTGAGATGTCTGTAAACACAACGGGGACCGTGTGGGACATTGATGACACACTGTACCCTTGGTCTGCTTTTTCTTCCGCGCAACAGATAGGTATAACTCTTGCAGACGCACAGGACGTTGGTAAGTCTGTAGTGGTTGTTGGCCTAGACGCAGACTACAAAGAGCAGTCTGAGGTTGTGCAGGTTAATAGTCAGACAGAAACAGCTACCGACAAATCGTTCATCCGTGTGTTTCGTGCTTATATGCATAACGGTTCGGCGGTTAATAAAGGAAACATAAACTTTCTTGTTGGAGCAACAACGGTCGCAAGAATAACGGCGGACAAAGGCCAGACTCTTATGGCGGTTTACACTGTTCCTGCTGGATATACTGGATATTTAACTCAAGGCGTTATGACGATTGAGTCTGGTGGTGATGCCACTGGAGATATGTTTGTTCGTTATGCTGGGGAGTCAGCGTTCCGAATTGGTCATACGTTTGAGGTAGCGTCTTCTGAGTATCACTACGCATTTACCATACCTCAACGTATCCCTGCAAAATCTGACATAGACATCCGAGCAAGTGTTCGCACGAACAATTCCCGTGCTACGGCTGCGTTCGATATTATACTGATACAAGAACAGGGGAGCTTGTGATGCCTAAGATCGACAAGTCCAAGATGAAATGCAACAAGCCCAAGCGTCAGAAGTCTGGCGGTAAGAAGTTTGTTGTAAAGGCATGTGATAAGGGAAAAGAAAAGATCGTCAGATTCGGGGACGCCAATATGACCATTAAGAAGTCAAACCCTGAACGTCGTAAGTCCTTCCGTGCGCGGCACGGTTGTGACAAGGGTACATTGGATAAACTAAAGGCCAAATACTGGTCATGCAAAATGTGGTAGGATCATGAAAATTAATTCTCAAGATGTTTTCAGCACAATCATTGTTCTGCTTTTAGGGTGGGGAGCTTTCCAGTTGTATGGCATGAACGCTAACGTGGCTGTTATTACCTATAAAGTTGATGAGAATTACAACATGATCAAGCCTATGTGGCAGGATTTTTTAGTGCGGAGTGCGAAGTACAATGAGCATAAGTCGAACGTCTATGGCCCAACAAATATCCAAGCCTCCGCAGGAGAGAACTAATGCCAGCAAAAAAGTCAAAAACAAAAAAAGACGCGTGTTACCACAAGGTAAAAAGCCGCTACAAGGTATGGCCCAGCGCATACGCTTCAGGGGCACTTTCTAAGTGTCGCAAGGTTGGCGCAAAGAACTGGGGTAAATCGACAACTAAAAAGGCTGAAGGCGGTTTGATTGCTGCGGTGGACAATCCAAAGCGTCCCGCTCGTAACCGTTACGAGGGCGGGGGCATAATTGCTTCTGGTTGTGGCTGCGTTGAGGAAAGCAGACGTAAGAGTACAAGGACGTACTGATGGCAAAGAAAAAGAACTCATTACGCGAATGGTTTTCTCAGAATGACGGGAAGGGTTGGGTCGATTGTAAGACTGGCAAGCCTTGTGGTCGTCAGAAAGGTGAGAAGCGTAAGAGTTATCCGGCCTGTCGCCCTACTATGGCACAGTGTACGTCAGCCGCAAAGAAGAAGAAATCTTCCAAGCGTATTAGCTGGAAGAACAAAAAAGCTAACGGTGGATTAGTGAGGGTCTTTTGATACGCGACTGGGCAGAAGAATTGGCAAAGCCAACAGAACACAATAACGGGGTTGCTGCCTGCCCGTTTGCGTTGCCTGCTGTTCTGGCAGGGGAAGTCAAGACAGTTATTACTGCGGATCTGTGGACCGAGGTACTAGAAGAGTGCGCCAAGTTTGCTTCGACAAAACATAAGGTGGCTATGCTTTTCAATTACGAGTACGAAGGAGAGTATGCGGATCTTGAAGAGCAGTGCATGTCTTTAAATAGTTTCTTCGCATCCGCTGGCATCGATCTTTGGTTGCTGTCATATATGGGTGAAGAAGTTGTGGTGTTTGTACAGCGTTGGAGTGAGTTAGAGAATGCTGCTGCAAAACTAGAGAAACTAGGCTATTATAAAAACTATGAGCCTGATGACTATAAACGGCATATACTGATGCGTAGACAAAGGAGTGTTTAAGATGCCAGGTAAAAAATTCCCAGATTTGACTGGAGACGGAAAAGTCACACAAGCAGACGTTTTGAAAGGTCGCGGTGTCAAAGGTATGATGCGCGGTGGCCCTGTTAAGATGATGCGTGGCGGTAAGGTCAAAGGCATGATGCGCGGTGGTAAAGTTGGCTTTGCCCAAGGCGGTTGTGTTATGGTTAAAACAAATCAAAACCCACATATGAGCTAAAACCATGACAACTTCAGGTTCAAGAGACTTTAACTTAGACGTAGGTGAGATCATCGAGGAAGCGTATGAACGCTGTGGCCTCGAAGTTCGCACGGGCTACGATGCTCGAACAGCGCGTCGGTCATTGAACCTGATGTTCGCGGACTGGGCAAACCGTGGTTTGAACCTTTGGACTGTTAAGCAGGGGACAATCACCCTGACGGCAGGTCAAGCACAGGAAACTCTGACCGATGATGTTGTGGATCTGTTGGAGGTTACGCTTCGCCGGAGCGGTACAGACTATGAGGTCGAGCGGATCAGCCGTGGTGAATACGCTACGTTGCCGAACAAAACTACGCAGGGCCGCCCAAGTCAGTACTACTTTGATCGTCAGATTGATCCGGTGATTAATCTTTGGTCAGTTCCAGAAAACTCTACCGATCAGTTGATTTACTACTATGTTCGGAGGATCGAGGATGCAGATACTTTGGTTAATACTACTGATATGCCTTTTCGTTTCTATCCTTGTATGGTGGCTGGACTAGCTTACTACATGGCGATGAAACGTGCGCCAGAGCGTGTACAGCTTTTGAAGTCTGTGTATGAGGAAGAGTTCCAACGTGCAGCGGACGAAGACGAAGGTCGAACACCATTAAAGCTACAGCCTAGCTTGAGTTACTTGAGGGTTTAATGGCATACGCTAGCGGAAAAAATGCTTGGGGTATATCGGATCGGTCAGGTCGCCGTTACCGTCTTCGTGAGATGAAGGTGGAGTGGACGGGAGCCAAGGTCGGTCCAGATGAGTTTGAACCCAAGCATCCGCAGTTGTTTCCGCCAAAGGCGTATCCAGACCCCCAGGCGTTGAGAAATCCACGCCCAGACACAAAAGAAACGGTTCAAGCGTATGTCGGTGTTCCGTTGGTAGAAAACCCAAACTTGACTAGCCCTCGTGGGGTAGGCCAGGTTGGAACAGTTACGGTGAGTACGTCATGAGTTTTACATATGCAGAGCTAAAACAAGCTATTCAGGACTACACAGAAAACTCGGAGACATCTTTTGTCACTAACCTTCCCCTGTTTATTCGTCAGGCGGAAGAACGTATTCTAAAAAACGTCCAACTTAGTTTGTTTCGCAAGAATGCTACAGCGGCGACAACTGCTTCTAATAAGTACTTAGCTTGTCCTAGTGACTTCTTGGCTCCTTTTTCTCTTAGCCTAGAGGGTACGGACGGTGATAAGTTTTTTATAGACTTTAAAGACGCTTCGTTTATTCAAACGTACACGCCAGATGCTACCACAACAGGTGCGCCAAAATACTATGCACAGTTTGATGTGGATAACTTTATCTTAGGGCCGACTCCTGATGCAGCTTATACAGCGGAGTTGCACTATTTGTATCGCCCTGCAAGTTTGACGGCTGGCGCAGACAGCGGAACAACGTGGCTTAGTGAGAACGCAGAGATGGCTATGTTGTATGGTTCGTTGATCGAAGCCTACATTTACATGAAGGGGGAACAAGACGTTATGGCTATGTATAACTCTCGTTTCCAAGAATCCATACTTGGTGTTAAGATGCTAGGTGAAGCGAAAGAAACAACAGATCAGTATCGCACTGGTATGGTTATAAGGGCTAAACAATAATGTTTGAGTTTGAAGTAAGTGTTCCGAAAGATGAGCCGATTGTAGGTGTTCGCACCACAGAGAACCGTGGCTTTACTCCTGAAGAACTAGCGCAGCAATGCGTAGAAAAAGTGATTTCGGTTTCCGATAGTGCCCATCCTGGCATACGGGACCAAGCTCGTGCTTTTTCAAAGCACATCGAAAAGCTGGTTGCATATTATATGCGACAGGCTATTCGCAGCGACCGCACAACAGTGTATAATGCGCTTAATGATGCGGGACATCCCGAACTGGCTGAACTAATAAGGAGACTTTAAAATGGCTTTCAGCGGAAACTACATGTGTACGTCTTTCAAGCAGGAACTGCTTCAGGCACAGCATGACTTCACAGCGTCAACTGGTGATACACTTAAGTTGGCACTATACACCAACAGTGCGTCGTTTGATGCGTCTACAACAGACTATACAACAACAAACGAAGTTACTGGGACAGGATACACAGCGGGTGGTGGTACGTTAACAAACGTAACTCCAACAACTTCTGGTACAACAGCGTTCACTGATTTTGCGGATCTTACCTTTTCATCTGCGACCATTACGGCTCGTGGTGCGTTGATCTACAACACAACGACTGGTTCTGGTACAGGCACAACAGATACGGTTGTTGTTCTAGACTTTGGTGCGGATAAAACATCTACGGCTGGCGACTTCCAAATCGTATTTCCAACTGCGGACGCAACAAACGCTATCATTCGTATCGCGTAACTGAGTAAGTTCTGTGGCTGCTGGTTGGGGTCGCGACACCTGGTCCTCTGGTGAATGGGGTGTCCCGACAGGAATTAACGTAGACGTAACAGGTGTCGAGGCCACAGGTGGCGTCGGCAGTGTTACTGTTATTGCGGAAGCTGTCGTTAGCCCAACTGGAATTGAGAGTACTGGTGGTGTTGGCAGCGTCACAGTCACTGGTATAGCCAATGTTACCGTAACAGGTGTTGAAGCCACAGGAGAGGTTGGTACTGCTACAGCTACCGCCGCAGCGGATGTCGATGTAACAGGTGTTGAGGCTACGGGCGGTGTTGGTGATGTAACGATCACTGGCGCAGCGGAAATCCCAGTCACTGGTTTAGATGCTACTGGTGGTGTTGGTAGTGTTACGATTGCGGCAGCGGCGGTTGTAGACGTAACAGGTGTTGAAGCCACTGGCGGTGTTGGCGATGTCACAGTTGCAGCGGCAGCGGATGTTAGTGTCACGGGTGTTGAAGCCACTGGTGGTGTTGGCGATGTCACAGTTGCAGCAGCAGCGGTTGTAGATGTAACCGAGGTCGTTGCGGTAGGCAACGTCGGCAGCGTCACGGTCATCGAAGGCACAGGGGTCACGGTAAACGTCACGGGTGTTGAAGGCACAGGTGGCGTGGGTGATGCATCTGTGTCGGCAGGCGCGACTGTACCGACAACAGGTCTGGAAGCGACTGGTAACGTCGGCAGCGTTTCAATCATTATACGCACTAATGTAGACGTCACGGGCGTTGAGGGTACTGGCGAAGTTGGTGATGTCACGATTAGTGGTGGTGCTAATGTCCCAGTTACTGGCTTGGAGGCTACAGGTGGCGTGGGTCAAGTTCTTGTTTGGGGAAGGATTGTGCCAAACCCTGGAACAAGCTATACTGAGGTAACACCGAGTCCTGGCACAACTTGGACAGAGATTGCGGCATAGGTTAAATAAATGGCTAGTACATACTCAAACAGTGGTATCGAACTGATCACGACAGGCGAACAGTCTGGTACGTGGGGTGATACAACAAACACAAACCTTCAGATCATTGATCGATTGGTCAATGGTGTTGGTGACATTACGTTATCGGGAACCACCCATACTCTTACGACATCGGATGGGTCTCTTTCGGATGGTCATTTCCGTGTGTTGGTATTTGGGGGTACGCCGAGCGGCACCAATACGGTGACGATTACGCCTAATGACGTAGAGCATTTGTATTTTGTGCAGAACAACTCTGGTCAGAGTGTGATTCTAACGCAGGGTACGGGCGGCAACATTACGATTGCGAATGGTGCAAGTGCGATTGTGTACTGTGACGGTGCGGGATCTGGTGCCGAGGTTGTAGAACTAAGTGCGGGTTTTGACCCTGAAGACTACCTGCCGCTAAGTGGCGGTACTATGACTGGCAACCTCAACCATGGCGATAGTGTCAAGGCGCAGTTTGGTGCGGGTAATGACCTACAGATTTACCACGATGGGTCTAATAGTTATATTAAGAACAATACTGGCGTGATGCGTATTCACGGTACAGAAGTTCAAATTAAAGACGAAGATAATAATGAGACGCTTGCCGTGTTCAATCCTCAAGGGTCAGTCGATCTCTACTACGACAACAGCAAGAAACTCGCCACAAGCAGCACCGGAGCCGATGTAACGGGCAACTTGTTGGTTACAGGAAATGCAGAGGCGGTTGTTAACATTCAAGGTACGACGGCGGGAGGTTCGTTTGTTAACTTTGGTGACAACACTGACGCGAATGTAGGTCAAATTGGTTACGACCATACTTCTAACTACATGCGCTTTAAGACCGCTGATACAGAACGCATGCGCATCGACAGCAGCGGTAATGTTGGGATTGGGGTTACAAATCCAAGCAATAAGTTTCAAGTTTCGGACTCGGCTGGTGGTTCAATCGCATCATTTACGAACACAACCTCTGCCGATCTTTCAATCAATTTAACAGCTGGTGTTTCGTTGATAAGTCCATCGACCGGCATATTGGCATTGGGGACATCTAACACAGAACGCATGCGCATCGACAGCAGCGGTAATGTTGGGATTAATGATAGCTCACCGAGCCATAAGTTAGATGTGAACGGGAACATAGCTGTAAGTCAGGGCAGTAGAATTTACCTTACAAATGACAGTGGATTTAGCCCAAATATTACGAATAAAGACGCATCAAATGCGATGCAGTTTCTAACTGGCAATGTTGAACGTATGCGCATCGACAGCTCTGGTAATGTTGGCATTGGGACGAGTTCACCTCAGGCAAAAATGCATATTGATGGGGGTTCTTCATCTAATATATTGCAGCTAAGTAACACAGCAGTTGGGTCAACGGGTAGTGATGGCGTGGTTTTGGGGATGTCTGCGTCAGATGTTTATTTCTTCAATAGAGAAAACACAGCTTTTCGTTTTGGAACAAACAACACAGAACGCATGCGCATCGATAACAGCGGTAACTTGCTAGTGGGCACTACAAGTGCATCAACAACTGTAGCGGGTGCCAGATTAAAGTCGGTTGGTCGGGGTGACTTTACTGTCGATGGTGGCACTTGCTCAGTTATGAACCGTTTGACAAATGATGGTAATCATATTCAGTTTGAAAAAGACGGAACCACTGTGGGAAGTATTGGGGTTACTGGCGGTGACTTAATGATTGGTCAGGGGTCAGTTGGTATTAGATTTCTTGATTCAGCTCCAGCTTTGTATCCAACAGTCGTTACTACTGGGGCCACAGCAAGTAATACTATTGATGTTGGCACAACAGCAGCAAAATTTAAAGACGCACACTTCTACGGCACAGTAAACGCAGCCAACTTCAACACCACCTCAGACGCTACCTTAAAGACCAACGTAGAGACACTGACAGGCTCACTGGATGCAGTGAAAGCAATGCGTGGTGTCTCATATGATTGGATTGAAAGCGGCAACTCAGAGGTCGGTGTAATCGCTCAAGAAGTAGAAGCGATTGTGCCAGATGTCGTTAGCACAGATGACCAAGGCATTAAATCGGTCAAGTATGGCAACCTTGTCGGGGTGCTAATCGAAGCAATCAAAGAACAACAGGCTCAGATTGACGAGCTAAAAGCCAAGTTAGGAGATTAATTATGGCAGTTACACATACCTGGACAATCCCTACAATGGAAAGGGAAGTATCCGACGGCGGCGTTATTATTGCGCATTGGCGTTGTGACGGTTCTGAGACAGTAGGAAGCGGCGATGATGCGGTGACATATACTGACGGTCAGTATGGCACATGCGCATTTACTTATGATGCCTCTTCGCCAGACTTCACGCCTTACGCAGACCTAACCGAAAACCAGGTTCTTGGCTGGGTTTGGGGACAGATTATCCAGTCAGACGTTGAAACGGCGATTACGGATAACATCAACGCTCAGATTACACCAACAACCGAAGACGGAGTTCCTTGGTAATGGCAATCACGTACACATATACGATCACGGAAATTGTTCATGAAGATGTAGTGAACAACTACGGGGAAACGCTTCCTGACGCGATTACGAATGTGTACTGGCGTTGCACAGGCGTAGACGACACCGACAATGTTACGGGCATAATGGAAGCAAGTATGCCTTTCACTACAGGTGAGACACGCCTAGCGGATTTTGTTGCCTTCTCTAGTGTAACAGAAACCGATGTGATTAACTGGATCAAAGCCGTTTGGCCTAATGATTCTGAGCTTGTTGTCGGCAGTGAGATCGAAAGAAAACAAGCGGAGTCGTATACGACAGACCTACCCTGGAATAGCTAATAGTGGGAGTTCACGAAGATGGCTATAAAAGTAAACAGCACAACGGTTATAGACGATAGCCGGAAACTAAGTAACCTTTCTAGGATTGTAATACCTTCAGGTGCTTCAGGCTCCAGACCTAGTAGTCCTAATACGGGGTCTTTGTTTGTTAACACAGGGACAAGTAGCGGTCAGCAACTAGAGTTTTACAACGGGTCTACGTGGAAGACCCTAACGTCTAACTAGGTGCCACCATGGCGATAAAAGTTCAAAGCACAACAGTTATAGACGACAGCCGAGTTGTTGAGAATCTAGGCTCTTTTGTTATTCCAAGTGGAACCACGGCCCAACGTCCGAGTTCCCCTGCCCTTGGTACGTTATACTTAAACACTAGCACCAGTGAGCTAGAGGCTTATTCTTCTTTAACCAGCCCAGGAGGATACAGTACTCAGTTTTCTGGGACGACTTTATGGATGGACAGCCGCTCATGGACTCCCTCCAGTCCGGTAGACACTCAGTATGGAATTGAGTTTACTACTTCAGAAACAATGAAATCTACTAATGGGAGAGATCATAGGATCAGCTATGTAGCAACTCTTGGTTACTACCAAGGCTCCTACTACACTGCCAATCAAAACTTCAGTAACGTCGTCCTTCCTGCCGATGGCACGGCTGTAAGCGTAGGAAGCGTTGCGTTTCAGTTTTCAGGGGTACAAGGGAGTGTTTTATTAGAGGAGTATAGCCCTGGTGGGGCTACGAATCAGTGGGTAAAAATAGGAGCTTGGTCGTAAGATGGCGATAAAAGTTCAAGGTACAACTGTAATTGATGACTCCCGTGTGATGTCAAACCTTACGCAGTTTGAGATCCCCAGTGGCACGACAGCGCAGCGTCCTTCTAGCCCTTCTAATTATACAATGTACTTAAACACTACATTGAGTCGCTTAGAGTTTGCTCTGACAACCACACCTTCCCCTGGGTATAGTACTCAGTTTTCTGGAACTACATTATACAAGAGCAGTAGGTCGTGGACTCCATCCAGTCCAGTAGACACCCAGTATGGAATTGAGTTCACCGATTCGGAGACAATCAAATCTACTAATGGGTTGGCCCATAGAATTAGCTATGTAAACACCATCGGCTATTACCAAGGACAGTATTACACTGTTGCGCATAACAAAAGTAACGTGATCCTTCCAGCCGATGGTACGGCTGTAAGTGCGGGGTCTGTTGCGTTTCAGTTTTCAGGGGTACAAGGAAGCGTCGTGTTGGAAGAATACTCAGATGGAAGTCCTGTTACTTCTTGGTACTCATTAGCGACTTATAGTTAGGAAGATCAATGCCTCTAAGTAAGTTACAGTTTCAACCAGGAATCCGAAGAGAAGGCACCCGCTACTCAAACGAGGGTGGATGGTACGACTGTGACTATGTCCGTTTTAGATCAGGCTATGCTGAAAAGATTGGCGGGTGGACCAAGGCTGTAGGTACGGCGTTTGCTGGAACTGCACGAAAGCTCCATAACTTTGTGGACTTGTCTTCTAATAACTACCTATTCATCGGCACAGAAAAGAAAGCCTATCTAGAAAACGGGGGCGTATATACGGACATTACCCCTATTCGAAGAACCGTGACCCTTGGTTCTAATCCGTTTGATACAACGGGTGGAGCAGGTTCTGGCGTTATTACGGTAAGTGACACAGCGCATGGTGCAAAGGTAGGAGACTACGTTACCTTTTCTGGAGCAACAGCGTTTGACGGTTTGACCACGGATGACCTTAATCAAGAGCTTGTAGTCGTGTCTGTTCCTGACGCTGATACTTACACTGTAGACACAGGGGGATCGGCTACAGCAGGTAGCGTAACAGGTGGTGGTTCTTCTGTTAGTGCAGCTTATCAAATTAACGTCGGTCTAAACACCACGGTTCTTGGTCCTGGTTGGGGCGCAGGCACTTGGGGTCGATTTAGTTGGGGATCGGCTGCGGGTAGTCTTGCAGGGCAAACCCTTCGTTTGTGGTTTGCTGACGACTTTGGAGAAGACTTGATCTTCAACGTGGCGGACGAAGGCATTTATTACTGGGATGCTTCAGTTGGTGGCAGAGCGGTAGAGTTGTCTTCTTTGACGGGCGCGAATGAAACACCCACAGTTGCGCGGCAGACTCTAGTGTCCGAAGTTGACCGCCATGTTATTTGTTTTGGTTGTAATCCAGTAGGCTCTTCCGACCAAGACCCTTTGCTTATCCGTTGGTCTAGCCAGGAGAGTTTAACGGATTGGAACCCAACAGCGACAAACACCGCAGGGGATCTACGATTAGCGCAAGGTTCTGAGATCGTTACGGCGGTTCGAACATCGCGCCAAACGCTGGTATTTACAGACCGCAGCTTGCACTCTTTGCAGTTTACAGGCCCTCCCTTTACCTTCGGGATTGGACAGTTGGGCGACAACATTCAGATTGCGGGGCCAAACGCAGTGGTCGCCGTCAACGATATCGTGTTCTGGATGGGTCGTGAAAACTTCTATCTATACGATGGTCGTATTCAAACAATACCTTGTGCGGTTCGTGATTATGTCTTTGGTGATTTGAACCGTAACCAGTCATTTAAGATTTACGCGGGTTCTTTGGCGAGTCAGTCAGAAGTTTGGTGGTTCTACCCTTCAGAGGATTCTTCGGAAGTTGATCGTTATGTGGTGTACAACTATTTAGAACAGGCTTGGTATTATGGGACATTAGCGCGGACTGCTTGGATAGACCGAGGAGCGGGGGAGCGGTCTTACCCACAAGCAGCGGGTACGGATAGCTTTATCTACAACCATGAAGACGGGTTAGATGATGGGTCACAAGACCCTGCGGTAGCTATCGATGCGTACATTGAAAGTGCAGATTTCGACATAGGTGACGGGGATCAGTTTATGTTTATCCGTCGGATACTGCCAGACTTGTCTTTTTATAACTCTACTGCGGCAAACCCTGAAGTAGTTATGGAGATGACTGCCAGAAACTTCAGTGGTAACACATCTAACGGCAGTGACTCTGGCACAGTGGTCCGACAGACCCTTGCAGGTGGAGCGCACGACTACACCGATCAAATCTTTCTTCGGTTGCGTGGTCGTCAGATGTCGTTCAAAGTAAGTAGTGACACAACCGGAGTGCGGTGGCGTTTGGGTGCGCCCCGACTTGACGCAAGGGCAGACGGTAGACGATGAGTAGGAAACTAATACGTCAAATCCTACCCGTGGCGGAAGCCACGTATAGCCAAAGGCAAATGAACCAACTTATTGGTACGTTGTCTCAGCTTATTGACGAAGTTAGAAACCCACTAACAAACATTCCGGAAATCCCTCCTTCTAGTGCTGCAAACACTTTGGTAGTAGGGGATATCTTTGAAGCGGATGGTGTGCTAAATATAGTACAAGGTAATAAAGCATACACTGGAGCGTCCTTTGCGACAGGTTCAGTTGGTTCAGTTACGGTGACAACGACATGACAGATACAATAATCACAATGCCAGATGGAGGTCGCTGGAAACCTTCAACAAGTTCTGATACAGTACATTGTGTAAACTGTAGTAACGCAGTAGACACGCCAGAAGAGATCGCAAGCTACCCTAACGGGAATTGCCCTGATTGTGGGCAGACTTGGACAGGCTCTGAAAAGCGCAGCACAAGTATTACTGTAACTGCCCCAGAAGCAATTTCGGGAGAGGCGTGATGGCTGACGAAAAACAAACAGAAAAGAAAACGGGCGATCTGTTCTCCTCGATTGGCGCACTCGTTGGCATGGTTGCTAGCGGCGGGAATCCTCTAGGCGCGGCCCTCGGCTCCGGACTTGGTAGTCTGTTGAGCGGCGGTTCTATGCAGGATGCTTTCCAATCTGGGGTCGGTAGCTTTTTGACAGGGTCTACAATGGGCAAAGCAGGCTTGGCCCTTGGTGCGCTGGGCGGTGGATCGCCACAGGCGCAGGGTGCAGGTCTGATGGATATGTTTGCAACACAGCAAGGTCGTCAACGTGCGGGACAAGGCGCAGCCATGGGAATGATTGGTGGTGGCCCAACAGGCGCAGTGCAGGGCATTTTGCAAGCGGCTGGTATCAACAACGCGCAAGGCCAGACAGACCCGATCATGGGTGCATTGATGCGTGAAATGCTTGATCAGCAGGATCGTCCTAAGTTCGAGCGCGTTATGTCTGATTTAGAAATGCGCCAATACGAGACAGGCGAACGCAATCCTAGCTATCGTGGGACAGCGGCTCCTGGTACACCTACTGTAAGCTACCGTCCAAAGACAATGGCGATGGGTGGTTTTGTTGAAGGCCCTGGTACAGGTAAGAGCGACTCGATCCCAGCAGCAATCTACCAAAACGGTGGACGGGTACAGGAAGCACGGTTATCGGACGGAGAGTTTGTCATGACGGCGGATGCTGTTAAGGGTGCAGGTGGTGGCAACCGTAATGCGGGGGCTGCGAAGATGTATCAAATGATGAACCAGTTTGAAAGGATGGCATAACCCATGGCGGAGGAAATCATCCAGAAGCAGATGACGCTTCTTCCTGATTATCAGGAGAAGTTTCTTAAAGATCTGCTAGCAAACATATACCAAGTTGACGAAGAGACAGGCACAATCACAGGTATTGCTGCTACTTCTCCGTTGTACGGCACACCAGTTACGGATCCCGAAACAGGGGAACAGATGTATGTTGGGGCGGATGGAGCATTTGTTTCGGACCCTACTCAAGCGGTTATGGATCAGTACGGGGAGCCAATCCTTGCGACAGAGGGCGGGGTAGCTGCTCCTGACATTATAGGGTTCACCGATCCACAGATGCAAGCCCTCGCTCGTATGACGGGCGGCGTAGACCCTGTAACAGGGGAACAATACGAAAGCATGATGGAGTCTTATCAGCCTTACTTAGACAAGGCTTTTGAGACATTTACATCAGGATCAGACATCGCAGGTGCGGCTGGCACATCGCGGTATGATCCACTCGGTCAGATTGTATATGACACCGTCACCGATCCTGCTACTGGTGAAACCACGCAAGTTGCTCGTACAGACCCCACCACAGGCGAACCAATTCGCGAGGGTGGATATAAAGATTTTTACGACCCGTTTGTTGAGGATGTGATTGATACGACGCTTGCTGAAATCCAACGTGAAGGTGACATAAGCAAGATTGGTGAACGCGCTCAAGCCGTGGGTGCAGGGGCATATGGCGGATCTCGTCAGGCCATTGCGGAACAAGAGCTACAAAGAAACATTGCAGATCAAAAAGCAAGAACAGCGGCTCAACTTCGATCAGCGGCCTACACAGGTGCGCAACAGCAAGCGCAGTCTGCTTTTGAAAACCAGCAGAAACGTGGAATCCAATCTGGTCAGTTGTTCCAGGGCCTTGGTACTGGGATCGGCGCACTAGGTGAAGCGGCTCAGAACCTTGGATTCCAAGACGTAAATGCGCTGTTTAACATCGGTCAGTTGGAACAGGGTCAGTTGCAGCGTGAATACGATGTGCAACGTGCGGGTCAGTTGGAAGAAGCCTACGAACCGTTCGCTCGTTTCTCTTACATGCGTGACATTCTATCTGGTGTTCCTTCAAGTGGTACATCATTGGCTGCATCTGCTACACCGACAGCAAGCCCATTAGCAAACGTCATGACAAACGCAAACCTTGCGAGTGGACAGAATATATTTGGTGGCCTTGGCAGCATCAAAAACACAAGTGGAGCATAACATGCAAGGTGGCATCTATAACGCAGCATTGTTCGGCGCATCACAGCGTGAAGCACGAGGAAAACTAGAACAGATGGCTGGGATCAAACGTCCTGGCCCTAGCGGTATTCTGGCGTCCTCGCCTGAACTTATGCAAGCGGCGGCTCCAAGAGCCATGATGCCACAACAGCCTATGCCAGCACCTATGCCCATGGTTCAGCCTGCACTACCACAAGTTCCTGCACCTACAGCTATGGCGGCACCTGTACAACAGGCTCCCGCACCTCGGCCCACGGCCCCTGCTCCTCAACCACAGCAACAGCCTGCTATGATGCAAGAGGGTGGCCCTGTTGATGTTCGTAAACCACCAACGGCAAGTGATCCTCTCAGTGTGTTACAAGCAGTTGGAAATTCTTTAGGAAATGACTTTTTAGTTCCATTTTTAAACCGATTCAGTTCCCCTGAAGAGGCAGGACAAGCGGTTGTAGGTCAGGTAAACGCGGTTCAAGCCGCCGTGGACTCAGGAAATGCGGAGAACGCTGCCAACACTGTGATCGATCAAGCTGGCCTTCCTGTGAATGACGAGAGCAAGAAAGAGTTTGCAAGCACCGTTCTCAACTTGGACACCGATGATGTCGGTGAGATCGATGACGCAATCTTTAGAACACTGACAGCGGACGTTACACTGTCTGGTAAAGAACTACAGAAAGCCGTGTTGCTTGGTCTACAGAACTACAAGCAGACAGCGTCGGCACGGGCTGCTGCAAAAGCAGGTAGCGGTAAATCTGGAATGTCGCCCCTTGAACCTTTCCCTGATGCGGTTCGGGACTTGGCAGGCAAGATCATGACAGCGACTGGCGAAGATCCACAGGTAGCGATCCAGCAAGCGCGTGATGCATTGGCACCGTACTACACAGGACAAGCCGGACCTTCCACAGGAACGCAGCCGCAAAACCTTCGTCAGCAACTAGAAGAAGCTCTAAAGCTAGAACCGGAACGCCGCGAAGAAATATTGAAACAAGCCACAGAGATGGGTGTTGACACAAAAGGACTATAACAATGGCAAATCCCTTTTTAAGTCAGCAGCCTTCAGAAAATTCTAATCCTTTTCTAAGTTCTCCAGAACCAGAAAAACAAGACGACCAACAGTTCTACGATGGCACGGCTGTTGGTGAGGTAGCCGAGGGTGTTCTTTCTGGTGGCATCGGGATAGCCGAGGGCGTTGCCGGACTTATCGCGGCTGGCGTCGATGTAGTTGCAGACACAAACTATGGCGATAGCGTGACTGAAGCGGCAGAATCTGCTCGTGATGCGCTGGGCCTAGACCCCGAAGGGTTCCTTGGTAAGGGTGCAGAGATTGTCACGCAGTTTGTTGTGCCAGGTATTGGTGCTGCATCCAAGGTTGGCAAGCTGGCACAGGCTTCCCGTGCTGCACGAGGACTAGCAAAAACTCCCATGACTAAAGCGGAGCGATTTGCTCTAGCAGGTAAAGAACTTGCAGCCGCAGGTGCGGTTGATGCCGCCGTATCTACAGATGGCATGACTACGATTGGTGACTGGGTGGACATGGGTCCGACACAGTCTAGCGACCTGATAGGTTTGAGTGGTCGTGAGAAAGCCCTTGCTCGTTTAGGTAACAAGCTGAAGCTAGGCGTTGAGTCCACACTTCTTGGTGGCGTAGCGCAGGGTGCGTTGATGGGCGCAGGTAAGACCATTGGTCAAACGCGCCTAGCGAAGGACGTAAACCAAAAGCTAAACCAAGTGGGTCAGAACATCGACAGCCTTATGGAGCGTCGTCTTCTTGCCAAACCTGGGAGTGCGGAAGAGCTTGGATATTTTAAAACTAAACTAGCGGATGCCATCGCATTCAGCCGTTACCGTGGGTATCTACCAGAGCAGGCTGCAACTAAGCGTGAGTTGATCGACGGACAGGTGCAGATCCAAATCAAGAAAGCTGATCGCATCTTGGGTGACCTAGACAAAGAGATCGATAACTTTGTTAAGAAGACACCGGAAGAAGGTGGTAACCTTGACCGTGTAGGTATCATGTCCAAGCTGGAAAGCTACCTGACTGAAGCAGATGATGCAGTCAAAGCGCGTGTACTAAACGAACTGCCACAGAACGTACGTCAAAACGCACGGTTGATGCGTAACCACATTGATGAATTGAGCAACAAAGTTCTGGATAGTAACTTCCTCAAGGAAAAGAAGTTCACGGTTGACGGACAAAGCATCGATGACTTGATCGAACAGAACATCAACAGCTACCTACGCCGTCGCTATAAGATGTTCGAGGATGCCAAGTATGTTCCGACTGAAGAGTCTGTAAAGGTTGCAGATGACTTCTTCCGTGTGAACAAAAAAGCTGTGGAGAAAGAGTTAACCGAACTGGCGCGTGGTGATGTGTTTGGTGAGTTGTCTGATGACTTCTTGAAAGCCAACGGTCTAACGAAAGTCCCTGGCAAAGACGGGATTGACATCAAGGTCGGTGCCAAGGTTACAGACGCAGTGGCACAGAAAGCCCGTGAAAACTTCTTGAACCGTTACAGCCTGAAGTCTCGTGAGAAACTGGGTGGTGGGCGCATGGCCCGTGACCGCTTGGAAACAGGAATGTTCATGACACGCGAGAACGTACCAAAGGCATTGCGCCAATTGCTTGGAGAGATCGATGACCCACGCGAAGCGTACCTTGGCACTATCGCAGACCTCGCACAGTTCAGTGCAGTGGACGATTACTTTGGTACAGTTGCTGACCTAGCAAACAAAAACTCCGGTATTGGCAAACTGTTTGTCAACGGGAACAACTTGTCTCCTGATCAACAACGTGCGTTGACCAAGCAGGGTTACATCAAACTGGGCGGCGAAGACGGCGCAAGCAGTGGGGTGCAGGCTGTGGGCCGTGAGTCCGACGAGTTGGAAAAACTGGTAGGGCGGTCAGGCTGGGGCAGCTTGGACGGTTACTTTGTACCAACACCGATCTATAAGAACCTAACACGCCAGGTACTAGCAGAGGACAGCATTGGCACTCAAGCCTTGAGAGGTTTGTTCGGCAGCTTCCTCAAAGCCAAGGGTATATCTCAGTACAGTAAGACTGTTCTGTCTCCGATCACACAAATCCGCAACTTTACAACAGCCATGGCCTTCGCTACGGCGAACGGAAACGTGCCTGTGTTTGGACGGGGTGGTAGCCTGAAAGATTCAGCGCAAGCGGTCTTTGCAAACATCACCAACAAAGGATCAGACGAACTCTTCGAAGAGTTGGCAGAAGCGCAACGGCGCGGGGTCCTTGGAACAAATGCAGAGTTAAGAGAGATTCAGGACTCGTTGAACAAGGGTCTAGGTATCACGGCCCGTGATCCTAAGTCCTTTGTGGAAGCTGTCGCCGGAACAGGTGGTGGTGTACGCGAGAAGCTAGCTCGTAGCGTAGGTAAAGCGACCAAGCCTTTGGAAGATTTATACCAAGGGTCGGACGATTTCTGGAAGTTCTTTAACTACAACGCAGAGCAGACGCACCTTCGCAACGCATTGCAGGGCGCAACACCAGAGCAGCAGATCGCATACCTTACCAAGGGTGGTGACGATGTATCTATGGAGATGGCAGAGCGTATACGCCGTGGTGACGTAGACATCGATGAGTTAATCAAGGACCGTGCCGCACAGATCGTGCGTGACACCGTACCGAACTACAACAAAGCGTCATCTGAGTTGGTGCAGTTGGGTCGCCGCCTGCCTATCGGTAACTTTATTTCGTTCCCTGCGGAGATCTACCGTACAGGATTTAACATCGTAAAGCAGAGCTTGGATGACATGGCGTCAGACATTCCTGCTATCCAGAACCGTGGGCGCAATCGTCTGTTAGGTTTCGTAACAACTACGACTGTGGTTCCTGCCGCTGCGCTTGAGTTGGCCTATGCTACCACAGGTGTGAGCCGCGAAGAGATGGATGCATATAAACGCTCATTCGCTCCGCGCTGGGAGAAAGGGTCTGTGTTGTTGCCGCTTGGTCGTACCGAGGACGGCAAGATACAGTACATGAACTTCAGTACATCTAACCCATACGATGTGCTATCCCGATTTGCTAACCGTGCAATGAACGAAGCAGACGATGCGGTGCGTGAAGGTAAGAGTGTGGGTCAGGTCATAGAAGATGTGGGCCTTGGTACTCTGTCCGAGGTCTTCGAGCCGTTCATGTCAGAGGCCATGTTGACGGAAGCCTTGATCGACATCACCGCTCGTGGTGGTCGCACGGCAACGGGTGCCGAGGTATACAACCCATCAGATAACTTTGGTACACGCCTATCCAAACAATTCATGCACGTTATGGATACGATGATGCCGAACGTCATCCCTGTAAATGTATCCGGTGGTGTGCCAGAACCAAGCCGTTTCCTACGTGGTGTGCTTGGGACAGAAGGTGGACCGATCAGCAGCGTGGATAAGATGGGCCGTGAGCGTGATCCACTTACAGAGTTTGCGCGTCAGGCAACGGGGATCTCGGTCCTTGAGTTCGATCCAAAGCGTGGTCTGGAATACGGCGCATACCGCTTGTCACAGGCACAGACAGACGCCAAGCGTATGTTCAACCGTGTGACTGACGATGCCAATGCAAACGCCAACTCTTTGCGCAATGCGTTCCAAACAGCGAACAACGCCAAGCTGCGCATTGACCGTGAGTATTATCAGATGGTCGAGGACCTACGGTCCATGGGTCTGAGCGATGCAGACATCCGTCGCGAACTGAAGAAGAATAACATCGGTGGTATCAAAGGTGTGATGCGCGGTAAGTTCGAGCCGTTCAAAGTTACGAACAAGAACTTCCAAGAGATGCGTCGTGCAGGTATCTACGATCAGTTCCCTCGTGAAGAGATACAGAACATCCGCCGCAACATGAAAGACATTCCTCTGGCACCGGATCAAGGTCCTCCTGCTCCGCGTCGTGCGCCAACACCTGCACCCGTGCTTGCACCTACGACTAATCCGTTCATGCAGGGACCTGCGGCACCTACGACTAATCCGTTTTTACGACGCCAGGGCAGCTTGCCACAGGTTCTACCAACCCAGGCTCGTGCGCCTGGGCCAGTGAATCCAGCTTTGTTGGGGGATAATCCGATTGATGCTGCGCTTAATGCACAGATTGCGAACCGTCAGGGATAATACCTGGGTCCAGTTCTATCGTCAGTTTGACGCCGTTGCCGCCGAATAACTTAACAAGTTCGTCGCAGTATGCTTCCACATCCTCGATGATCTCCATGTCTTCGGTGCTAGTAGCGAGGTTGATGGTCATGCCGATAAGATCCATGAGTGCTTTGACTTGCATAGGATGCATATCTTTAAGACCAAGGCTTTTAAAGTTTTCAGGTTTCATTCGATTTCTCCCCAATTATCTTTGAGTTCATCGTCTACTTTCGAGGGGACTCGCAAGACATCCGACAACCCGTTTTCCATTATGTCCTTGATTCGTCGCGCTTGGTCGTCGCCCTCTACAGAGAAGCATAACTCATCATGAACGGTGAGCATAGGCAAAAGTCCTTCCGCGTAACAATCTGCCATGGCTTTCTTAGTTTGATCCGCAGCCGAACCTTGGATCAACTTGTTTAACGCCTTGTAAGTAAAGGCTCTTCTCAGAGGCTGACCGTATTCCTTCATCGCCTCCTCGTATGTCAAGGGTTTTTTGTACCCAAATGAACGTGGCTCCCACAGATGGAAACGACACCGCCGTCCAAGCAGGGTGCGTATCTGTCCTGTCTTATCAGCTTGCTTGGTTGCCAACTCCGCTAGGTTCTTAACGAACGGAACCTTTTCACGGTGCGTGGCTAGCAGTTCTCCTGCTTCCTCCGCAGAGATACCAAGCTGATCCCCTAGTTTGCCTTTGCCCATGCCATACATGATACCAAGGTTCACGACCTTCGCTTCCTTGCGGTTGATCCCCGCAATGTCCGCAACCATCTGGTGCAGGTCAACGTCCCCGTTGTGGTATTCCTCGACAATCTTATCGACAATCGGGTGCTTGTGTTCTCCCTTCAGGCTAGCCGCAAAGTGGACCAATAACCTTGGCTCTTGGCTTGAGTAGTCAAATGACCCCCACTTGGTGCCCTCTTCTGGTACGAACAGACCACGAATCAGCTTCTTGATCTCAGGATCACGGGCAGGAATTTGCTGTAGGTTAGGGTTCGAAGAAGAGAACCGCCCCGTTACCGTGCCCCCGTCATCGGAACGTAGCTGATGAAATTCGCAGTGGATGCGCCCGTTGTGTTCGTGCTTTAGGATCGTATCGATGAACGTACTGTCCGCCTTGTCGAACTCTCGCAGCTTCACAATCATCTGTGCAACCGGATGATCATGCGCCGACAGCCACTGTTTGGTAAACGAAGGCACACCACCTTTACGGAACATGTCGTCTTGTTTGTCCTCTGAGGTGGGGTATGCCACGCCCAGTTCATCGAACACCATAGCCACAGATGCAGCCGCCCATGGCTCGATCTTCACGTTCGTCTGCCTGAATATTTCATCTTTCAGCTTTTTGGTCTGGGCCTTGAAATACTTCTTGGCTTGTTCAGCTTTGTCGAGATCGACGCGCACACCAAGCTGCCGCATGTCGCACATCATAGGGATTAGGCTTGTCTCTAGGTTCCAGATGTTCCAGAGATCCTGCTTTTCCAGTTCGATCTTCAGCCGTTCCCATAGGCGCAGGGTCATACCCGCATCCTGCTCGGCGTAGCGTCCAACAAACTGCGGCGGCAGCTTGTACATCTCTGCCTTGGGGTCTAGTCCCCACTCGGCAGCAGCCACACGCAGCAGCTTCTCGTTCTTGCGTTCATCGAGATAGTCCCGACCAAGGTTGTTCAGGCTGTAGGACCAACGGTTCTCGTCCACCACGGCACCCGTAATCATCGTATCGATAATGCGGCCCTCGACCTTGATGCCCTCGGCACGTAACCAACCCAGATCGTAGGTAGCATTGTGCATGATCTTGTCGATATGCGGTGTTGCCATTTGTTTCTGCAACCACTTGAGCGCGATCCTCGCATCCATGTTATGTCCGTTGGCATGGCGGATAGGGAAGTATCCCTCCCAGTCCCCCGCTGCTACGGCTATGCCTACGATGTACCCGTCTTTGCGTACCCACCCTGGACCAAGGGTCGTCAGGTTCGGGTCGCATGTCTCAAGGTCGATGGCGATTTGCTTGTAATGCGTCAGGTCAGGAAACTCGACAGGGATATTCCATGTCAGTTCTTTACCTTGGTTCATCTGGTCGGCAATGATACTATCTTTATCCAGTGACATCACGCTTCCCCATGAATGCTTTCTGTACTTCTTGGATCTTCTTCTCGCGTTCATGGAACTCGGCACCCAGTGCGCTGTATCCACACTTGTCGATCCACGAATCGTCATGATCGGTATCGTGCAACAGCCGTGCCGTCTTTACCCAGTCCATCATCAGCGCAACATGCTGCGGAGTAATGTACCCTCGCGTAGCTTGTGCCTCTTTGATTATGAGGTTCCAACCATCTGCAATGCGCGTGAAGTTATCGTACGCATCGCCGTAGTCCTTGGCCCTCTGTCCGTTGATGTAATCGCCAGCCTTCAATAATATTTCGTCTCTGTTCATATCTTGTACCTGTATGATTTGTCGGACTCTATGAGATATAGGTTCTCTTTCGCCCTTGTGATTGCCACATAGAATATCCGGTCTTCATCTTCGGGGTGCTTGCCCTCAACGCAAGCCTTGGTTGACCCCAAGTAAACTGCTACGTTTGTATCCTCTCCTCCCTTCATGGCATGGATCGTTGAGATCTTGATCCTTGGTTCTTGGTAAATGCTTTCGCCCCGCCGCTCGATGGCGCGGACGTAAATCTTTTCGTCCTCCGACAGCTTCACGATATCCATCGGATCGGTGTTGATGTCTGCAATCAAACCAAACTCCTTGTACAGCTTACTGTACGTCAGCAGTTCGTCAGACCCCGCCGCATCGAGGAGCTTGGTTGCGCCGTGCTTGACCACCGCACCTGCACCACGCTTTGGAACGGCCTCATACAACCGCTTGACCTGTCCAACGTACAGACCTTTGCCCAAGGTCAGATCCTTCCAGAACCCCATGGCTTCTAGCTTCTTCTCCGGTATCGACCACCGCCCCTTGCGGCTGTAGAAATAACCTGCCTCTTCCAGATGCTCGGCTATGTCGTTCACGAACTTGTTGGTCCGCGCCATGATGGTCCACGACCCACTGTCCAAGGGCAACTGCCATAGGCTACCGACCTGAGTGACCAAGCCCTCACGCTCTTGCGGGAAGAACTCCTTCTCCAACCGCCCTGGTATCCGTGCAGAGATATGGTTAGCAAGCTCCCAGACGCTCCGTGGTAAGCGGTAGGACTGGTTCAGCACCTCGACATTGTCTGAGGCGTTGATGAACTCCTGAACGTCCACAGAGGTCCAGCGGTGGATAGCCTGATCGTCATCCCCTGCAATCAGAACTTCGTCCGCATGCTCCGCCATCTTGCGTACCATCTCCCACTGCGCAGGTGTCAGGTCTTGTGCTTCATCCACAATCAACAGGTCCAGACTGGGTGGTTCCACCATGTCGGTGTACTTGGTGATCATGTCGGTGAAATCCAAACGGTTGGTCTTGGACTTGTACTCCTCGATCTGAGCATCGATCTGCACTAGCTTGTTGAAGTGCAGGTTATGATCCCCCTCGTAGTTGTACTCATACTCAAGGCCCTTGCCTCGGTACTTAGAACGCCACACCACCGTAAGGTACTTGGCTCCCGATCCGCCTACAGAAGGGATCGATATGCCGTCATCAACGGAGGTGGCATCCGCTCCATCAAACGCCACCCCCAACATGGAACCGAGTCGCTTGTAATCCTCGCGCCCCATGACATCCCCACGTTGCAGTCCTAACCCGTGATAGCCCGTCGCGTGTAAGGTTCTGAAATGTGGGAAATCGTTTCTCTCTAAATTAAACTTGGCACATGCACGGTCGATAAACTCACCAATCGCCTTGGTGGTAAACGATACAACGCCAATGCGTGATGGATGCACACCCTCTTGCAGCTTCTCTTGCACACGCTCGATCAGAGTGTACGTCTTACCGCAGCCTGGGGGACCCAGTATCAATGTTGCATTAGGTATCATGGTCTTTTGTCATCCAACCATTCTTCAATCTCTTCACGCTTCCAACGGCTCGTCTTTCGATTGAAGTCACCACTCCCAAATTTGTATGGCTCTGGGAACGTACCTTCATTTACCCATTTGTAGATTGCGGACTCTGATACATCGAGCCACTCAGCTACCTCTTTAACTTTCAACAATTTAGAATGGGATGTCATTATCTATCTCCTGTATCGGAAGTGTACCTTCCATGTTCTCGAACGCAGGGACCCACCATACTCGGATCGTGGACCTTGAACCGTCTTCTTTGTTTACGTTTTTATGCCCATGGCAATCTTGGTTGTCGTTCATCTGCTTGAGGATCTCTTGTATCTGTGCCCTCGTGAAACCTTTGAAGCGGCGGTTGTGCAAAAACTCTGTCAGGCCCGACATGGTAAAGTATGTATACCCTTGGTTATCGGTCCATGGTTTCCCTGCTAGCATCTCCTCTGGGTGCATCGCCCTGATCTTACTGGTGCAGAATATCCGTAGCAGTTCTTTGAACTCCCCAGTCAGGGTCAGTTCCTCTGGAACCTCCTGCTTTGTGGACTCCGACATCAGCTTGCGCAGCAACGTCTGCCATGTCTTTGGTTTCAAGATCGGCGGTGCGATCTGTATCTGCTCCATGCATGCACGTTGGAACAACGTCTGGTTCTGTAGCTGCTCGGAGTTCAGTTGCACACGCTCCCCCTGGACAGTCAGGAAGTACAGGCGCGGCTCCGACAGTTGGATCAACAGGCTCCCGATATCTAGGGCCGTCTCAGCGTCCTCGCCAATACCGTAGCGGCGGGACATGCACAGTTCCTTATCGCAGTAACTCTTGAACGGCTCTTGCTCACAGGTATAGAAGTACTCTTTCTTCTCCAGACTTTTCTGCAATGCCAGAACTTCCTTGGCATCGAGCGGAGTGGTGAACAACTGGTGGTTCATTGTCTCGAACTGCTTGACCCAATCGTCAGGGTGCTTCATCCGGCAATAGACGCCACACATGAATAGCTTCTTGTTCCGTTCATCAGAGTTCGGACCATCGGCAAACAGATGTTGCAGACAGGGTGGGCCATCACCAAACTGCTTGCGCTGTTTCTTGGTGCGTAACTTTTCCAGAGAGGACAGCGGTGTCTTGCTGCTCTCGATCATGTCCACGAACTCATCCAGATCGACAGCCTCGACTGCCGCATTGAAACAATAGCGTTGCGGTAACTCTGCATTAAAGTAAGGCAGGTTGATAAAGTTCCCTACATCTCCACGATCCGCAAGGATCTTATCTTGCTTCGGGAATATCTCGCAGCCGCTATGCCCCAAGGCTACCGCCATCTCTGACAGGTACTCTCGGACCACGTTCGCGGGTTCGTATTCATCCAAGAACAGATAGAGGTGGGCACCTCCAGACTTAGAGCGACAATGTAATAACGGAAGTTCTAACTTAGTTATGTTGGCCTGTAGTTTATTGTGATCGAGATCATAGATGTCGATGTCCAACGCTCCCCACTTACATTTGTTTTCATCGTTGATCGGTATCGC
>Ga0208667_1000204_pt1 | contig 27513 bp, 26 predicted proteins | sample 11BtaG_FD_184085 | JGI IMG/M metagenome (GOLD analysis project Ga0208667, IMG submission 184085) | Marine viral communities from the Subarctic Pacific Ocean - 11B_ETSP_OMZ_AT15265_CsCl metaG (SPAdes) (version 2) | ecosystem: Environmental > Aquatic > Marine > Oceanic | place: Pacific Ocean... | reverse complement strand
AAATTCTGAAGATATGGCTCTAAACTTAGGATTCTCTGGATTCCGAAGAGGTTCTTATGATTTCTATAAAACTGACTGGAAATACTTAAATGATGCTTCAACTCGTGGAGGTGTTGCTGATGCTGGTATCGAAGGTGTATTAGTACCAGCTGGAACTTCTACAGTTTATGATCAAATCCTAGGAACTAACATCCGTCGTCCATTCTTGCATGTACGTTACCGAGCATCTCAAACTGATGATCGTCGTATGAAGTCTTGGTTGACTGGTTCTGTTGGAGGAGCTTACACTTCTGATCTTGATGCAATGGAAGTACACTTCCTATCTGAAAGATGTTTGTGTGTACAAGGTGCTAACAACTTTGTATTGTTCACTGACTAAGAATACCTTATGTAGTATTTACCCTCGTCTTAACGACGGGGGTAATTATTACTCTTATTAACATTTTTATTATATTATATCATGGCTAAAAAAGTCCAAGCAGAAAAAACTGTTGAGGTTGCACCTCAACCTATTGTTGTTGAAAAAAAACAAACAATTAAAAAAGAACCCGCAAAACCAAAGTGGGAAATTAAAGATAGAACTTATATTTTAAAAGGTTCGTTTACTCCACTAACATACACTTTGCCTTCTAGGCATTCTGTTAAATACCCTTTACTGTGGTTTGACAATGAAAATGGAGTTCAAAAAGAATTAAGATATGCTACGAATCAAAATTCACCATTAGTAGAAGAACAAAATGGTCAATCTACTTTAGGGCATATTGTATTTAACAATGGTACATTATTTGTGCCAAAAGAAAAACAAAACTTACAAAAACTTTTATCTCTTTATCACCCAGCATTAAACAATAAATATTTTGAGTTTAACAAAGTAGCGGTTGCTAATAATGATTTAGTTGATTTGGAATTAGAAATAGAAGCTTTAAATGCAGCTAAGTCTATGGAAATAGATCAAGCTGAAGCTATATTAAGAGTTGAAATAGGATCTGAAGTTTCTAAAATGACTAGTAGAGAAATAAAAAGAGATCTACTAATGTTTGCTAAAAAGAACGCTTCTTTATTCATAGAGCTAGCTAATGATGAAAATGTTCAGCTTAGAAACTTTGCTGTTAAAGCTACTGAAGCTGGTATAATTAATCTTTCACCAGACAAGAGAACATTTACTTGGGCTACAAATGGTAGAAAATTAATGACAGTTCCATTTGATGAACATCCGTACTCAGCTATGGCTGCTTTCTTCAAAACAGATGAAGGTATTGAAGTTTTTAAATCTGTAGAGAAAAAACTCTCATAACATGTAATACTAATATATAGGAGATCGCTTCGGCGGTCTTCTGTGTATTATAATAAAAAAATAACAAATGGCAATAAGTGTAGACACGGTTTATAAAACAGTCTTATTAATACTAAATAAAGAACAAAGAGGCTATATGACGCCTGATGAGTTTAATAAGATAGCTACTCAAGTTCAACTTGAAACTTTTGAAAACTATTTTGAAAGTTTAAACCAACAACTTAGAGTGCCAGATAATGACAGCGAGTATGCTGATCGTATAAAAAATATTGATGAAAAAATAGCTATATTTAAAAAATATGCAACAGCTAGTTATTCAACAGATCACTTCACACTACCAACAGACTTATATAGATTAGGTACTGTTGTTTATAAAGACGATACAGAAGCTCAATTGATTCAAAGAAATGATCTTCTATATGTAAATCAATCGCCTTTAACAAAACCCACGGAAAAATATCCATTGTATTTATACGAAGACAATAAGTTGTATTTAAAACCAGCTAGTATAAACTCAAACATCAGCGTTTCTTATGTTAAAAAACCAGCTGATGTTGTATGGAACTTCACTATACCTGAAGGGCAAAACTATTACGCATACGACGCTGCTAACTCTACAGACTTTGAGTTAGATGTGTCAGAGCAACCTGAGGTAATTATAAAAGTATTATTGTATGCTGGAGTTGTAGTTAAAGACTATCAAATAGTTCAACTAGCCGCTCAAGAAATACAATCAGAAGAAATAAATCAAAAAAGCTAATAAACTATGCCTACACCTAATGGAGGTTTAATAACCGAAAACAATCGCCAATATTACGCAGGAGCACAGAGCTTTTTATCAACAGCTGGCCAAACTATTTTTGGCCCCACTACATTTGATACAGATTTAGTTTTTGGAAGTTATAATCCTCTAGAAACTAACTACGCTTTAAATAACTTTAAACTATATACAGCAGCACCTGGTGATTTAGTTTACACAGAGTATGTAGCTGAGTATACTGTTGTAGATAATGTTATAACTTTCACTACAGGACTAGCTGAAAATACTTCAGTTGCTGTTCAATTAAAATCACTTGAAGGTGGTAACTATGGTGATAGAGACGCTTACGGTAATACTGTAGAAGAAAACTGGGGTTCATATTCATATACAAAACTAGATGACATTATAACAAACTTTATGGTTGCTTATGTTGGTACTGGTAAAATTATATCTGATGTTAAAAGAACAGATGTAGTTTTCTTTGCTAAAAGAGCAATGCAAGAGTTTAGTTACGATACATTGAAAAGTGTAAAGTCTCAAGAATTAACTATACCACCTAGCTTAAGCGTGCCAATGCCTCAAGACTATGTAAATTATGTAAACATGTCTTGGGTTGATAAGTCTGGTATTAAACATATTATATATCCTACTACACTAACAAGTAATCCTTATGAAAATCCTTTACAAGATGCTCAAGGTATACCAACGCAAGATAACTTCAACAACAATACTCAAGGTACATCGCAAACAGAACAGCGATGGGACACTAATGGTATTGGAGTTATAAATAATCAAATACAAGACGGATCACCTGTTTGGGCTAATATATACGGTGGTGGTTTTGGTCAAGGTTTTGCTTGGAATAGTGGTTTTTATGGTATACAACCTGAGGTTAGTCAGATTAACGGTTGGTTTACAATAAATGAAAGAGAAAATAAGTTTTCTTTTTCAAATGATTTAGTTGATCGCTTAATCATTTTAGAGTACGTTTCTGATGGTTTAGCATATGATCTAGACACTAGAATACCTAAAATGTCAGAAGAAGCTATATACGCTTATATTTTACATGCTATAGTTTCTACTAGAGCTAATCAACCTGAGTATCTAGTACAAAGATTACGTCAAGAAAAAAGTGCTAAATTAAGAAACGCTAAAATAAGATTATCTAATATCAAGCTAAATGAGTTTATACAAGTTATGCGAGGTAAGTCTAAATGGATAAAACACTAAAATTAAATGGCTGAAATTAAAAATACTTTTCTAAAGTCTAAGATGAATAAAGACTTAGACGATAGATTACTACCAAATGGTGAATATCGTGACGCGCAGAATATATCTGTAGGTAAATCAGAAGACGCTGATGTAGGTGCTTTAGAAAACATTATAGGTAATGCCAATGTTACTGTTGATCTTCCTTATTCTAATGACTGTGAAATAATAGGTTATTATGTAGACAAAATAAACAATAGAGTTGTAACTTTTGTCACTAATTACACTGATCTTGATCCTAATAATCCATCATATGTTTATGATGAAAATAATTACAATAGCGGTAATTACGAATGCCATATATGTGTTTTTAATCAAAATACTAATACTTACTCTAAAATTTTAACTGGTGATTTTTTAAATTTTTCAACAACAAATAAAGTTCTAGGCGTAAATATTATAGAAGAAATGTTGTTTTTTACTGATAATAGAAATCAACCAAGAAAAATAAGTTTAGATAGAGCTTTAGAAGCTGTAAGTGAAGGTTCTGAATATTATACTTCTGAATCACAAATATCTGTAGCTAAATATAACCCATACGATTCAATAAAATTAATAAAGAAAACTACTAGTGTAACATCACAAGCTTCTTCTAGTAGTAATATAATTACTTTCTCTAGTTTTAATAACAAAATAGAGGTTGGAATGGTAGTTGTAGCTAAAAATTCAGACGCTAGTGTAGCTATAGAAGGCTCTGATTATGTTACTGTTAATACTGTTAGTTCTACATCACCATACGAGGTAACTTTAAAAACCCAAGTAGGAGCAACAACTACTTTAGTAGATGCTAGTGTAACTATAGATGCTGGTGGCACTGTTACATTTTTAAAATCAACAATGACAAACCAAGAAGATAATGTTTCTTGGCCTGGTGATCCTGATTTAATAGAAGATAAATATATTAGATTTTCTTATAGATTTAAATTTGATGATAGTGAATATTCTTTAATAGCTCCATTCACTCAAATAGCATATGTACCTAAGCAAAAAGGTTATTTTCATAGTGGAGACGAAGACGCCTCGTATAGATCTACTATTATTGAGTTTATGGAAAATGAAATTAATAATATAGAGTTATTAATACCACTACCTTGCAAAGGATCTAACTTAAACTCAGAGTATAAAATTCAAGCTATAGATATATTGTATAAAGAATCTGATGCTTTATCTGTTAAAGTATTAGAAACTATACCTGTAACAGATTTAAACTCTGAGCAAACTAATATTTATAACTACGAATATCAATCAAGAAAACCATATAAAACGCTACCTCAATTTCAAACTACTAGAGTTTACGATAAAGTACCTGTTAGAGCTTTATCACAAGAAACATCGGGTAATAGAGTTATGTATGGTAATTTTTATGATCAAAATACACCTCCTGTTAATATAAATTACTATGTTGGTGCTTTTGATAAAAACACTAATGTATCTGATGATTTTATAGAATATCCTAATCATACTCTTAAACAAAATAGAAACTATCAAATTGGTTTTGTTTTAGCTGATAAATTTGGTAGACAATCACCTGTTATATTGTCACCTGTTAATTCTCAAGGTACAGAAGCTAATGGTAATTTTAGCGGTGGATCCACTATATATCACCAATATCGTTCATCAGGCGCTACAAACACTCGTGATTGGTTTGGTGATCAAATACAGTTAGTTATTAACGAAACTAGTAATGGTTTAGGTATAGATAGTAACAAGAACTTATCTCAAGGCACACCCGGGTTGTATGCTATAAGAGTAAAAGATCCTAATTTTTCTGGTATTGGGTTTTCTATAAACTTCGCTTCATTTGATTCACCTAACCAAGATGAATTAGAGTTTACGCTAGACTCTACAAACAATCCAAATAATGGTAGCGTTCCTAGAGTTGGAGACTATTTAAGAGGTGAATTTAAAGACTATGTTAAAGTTACGAATGTTGTTGAAAATGCGGGAACTTATACTGTAACAGCTGATGGTAGTATTAGTAGTAAATACTTGTATAATTCTTCTTTAGACAATGATATAAAGTTTGCTTACACTATAAATCAAACTGGTTGGTATTCTTATAAAGTTGTAGTTAAACAAACAGAACAAGAATATTATAATTGTTATTTACCTGGAATACTAAATGGTTACCCGACCGCAACTTCAGGAACACCATTTCCAAATAACGAAGATAATTTAACAGCGCATGTTGTTTTACTAAATGATAACATTAATAAAATACCTAGAGATTTATCAGAAGTTGGACCAGATCAAAAACAATATAGAAGTTCAGTAAGATTATTTGGTAGAGTTCAAAATGTAAGAGACGCAGCTCCTCCTAATGATGAATACAACGCTCAATATTATCCTGGTAGATCAACAGATACGGCTTCTACTATAGCTACCGCTAGTGATCTAAACATGGCCGCGAGTGATATAACTAGTGATGATAACTTTTATCAACTAGACACAAATCCATTGATAGCAAGAATATCTACTTTATCTGGTGCTATTGGCGTTACTAGTGGCGATATGAACCCTATTTTAGCTGTTTATGAAACAGAACCTGTAAATTCTTTATTAGATATATTTTGGGAAACTAGTACCGCTGGATTAATCTCTGATTTAAACGAAGATGTTTCAACCGGTTCAGAAGGTGCTATTGGAGTCTCTAATCCAAATTTTTTATATAACGAGTTTCAAAATCCTAGTGGAGATATAACTGAAGACACTGGGACTGTTGATTCACCTTGGATAACTGACTTTTTTAGTATTTTAACAGCCGAGGGCACTCCTATATTAACAACAGGTCTTAGATCTCAATCTTATATAGACGATCCAACAAACGTACCAGCACCATATATACAAGTTACAAACAACGCGTCCACACCTTTAGATGTTAGCAGTTCTTTTGTTTTATATCAAGAAACAGATCCTTTAGATCCAAATCTTGGTAAATATAGAGTCAGGCTTTCAGGACAAACAAGTGAATTAGATAATTTAAGTTATTGGGGTTCTAATTCATTACAAAACAACCAATACACTTTTGTTTTAAACTCTGTGCAAGACGTATACGACGGAGCTACATTAACTGGCTATGATTCTGTTCAGTTTTCTTTATCACAAGAAGGCGAGCTATTAAGTTTAACTAATAATAATCCTTATTTACTAAACTCGCTAAACGGTACTCCAAGTTCTTTACAGTTACCACTATTAGAGTATGAACAAGGGCAAGATGTTTTTTCTAATGGGCTACTTGTTAAGTCTAATGGTGCTCACTGGACATTCACGCCTACTAATTGGTATAATGATTCAGGTGTATTTTTTACTCAAATTCCTCCAAAACCTTTGTCGATTGCTCCTGAAAACTTTCTTATAAACCATACAAGCGGTGCTGTAACAACAAATTATGATTTAAGTATTGGTTATTATACTTGGAAAATAAAAGTTAAAGACACCTTATCATATTTCGCTAGTGGTAATCAAAATATCAATAGTCAAGGATCTACACCAGCTGGAGGAGGCCAATTGCTGTCTGATGAATATGAAAAAACAGTGAGAATAGTTCCAAAACAAATATCATCTGATTTAAAAACATCTTGCTTATTTACATATGATCCTAATAATCCAGATGATAGACAATTTGAAGCTGAAATTGAAACAGCTTCTGATCCAGACGGTGGTTTAACTAATAGAACTTTTGGTTGGTATATAGCTGGAAGTGAATTAGCTATTAGCGATATGCCTGTTACAACTTGGCCATATGGAGATCCTGTTAGACTTGGCACGGCTGGTTTTACTGAAGCTTACACTGAAATACAATTAGATTTAATGGTTGAAGTTCAACGAAAAACATACGCGATAGCTGCACCCGCTGCTAACGCTTATTATGAGTGGACTATATATAAAAGATCTAATTCAGGTGGTACTTGGTCAAAAACTAGTGTTAATGATTCTAACGGTACAAGTATAAGTAATGATTTAAACGATATTGATCAAGTTCTTTCAACAGCTAATACAGATAATTCAACGTCTTCTTCTAATTTTCCTATAGCTTTTAATGCTCTCAACCAGTATTTTATAACATGCAAAATAAAAACGCGAGCTGACCAAGAAGATGATAATACTGCTAGATACGCTGCTTGCTGGGTCAATGTAAATGATGCAAATTACCCAACATGCGTACCATTGTATGGAACAAATATGGCGGCGGGGTCAGGAAGAGATGCAGATTATTTTGGCTATATAGTACAAAGAGTAACCAATATTAATACTCCTGAATCAGCTTGTGATATTACAGTAGGTACAGAAGAGTATTTTGCAAGAACCCCATATGCTCATATGGTTAGAGAGTTTTTTGAAGACACCACGTTCGACAATGCTCCTGCTCAAACTTTTCCTTCTAACTCTTATAATAATTATATATATGAACCAAGTTCTTCTGGCAATAAAGACACGTTAAAACTTAGATTTGCCGTTAAGTTTACTAATTATATACAAACATTTACTACATCAACTACAGCTGTAGATACGGATGGTTATAAAACTAGAGAAGCTTTTACTACTAGTTACAGGACAATGTGTGGATCTACTAGCAATCTAGTTAAATATGAGTTTATAGATTATTAGTAATAATATTATAAAATAAGTGATAATAAAATATGTCAGCAACACTAAATATAAAGTATTTTAACTCTTTTTGGTTAAAGAAGATAGGTTCTATAACTCAAGCTGATCCAGTTAACGAAGTTATTGTACCTGGTGGCTATGCTTCTAGTAATGATAATGATTGGTTTATTGAAGAAGCTAGAATACGAGGTGGATATAACAACACGTCTGTAGATTTTGGAGTTAAAGCTTATTTAGTTGAAGAAGAAACTAGACAGCAACATAGATTTAATTCTATTATATACTCAGGTGTATTTAACTCTAGGACAGGTATAAATAGAACTAATGTATTTTCAGTAGGTGAAGAAATAACTAAGTCTGCAGATCCTGCTAACGGTAGTATTCAAAAACTGTACGCTGAAGATACTAATTTAATAGTTTTACAAGAAGATAAAGTTAGTAGAGCGCTTATTGATAAAGATGCTATTTATTCTGCTGAAGGTAATGCTGCTGTAACATCGTCAACACAGGTTATAGGTCAAATAATTCCTTACGCTGGTAACTATGGTATTAGTACAAACCCAGAAAGTTTTGCTGTTTACGGTTATAGAAAATACTTTACAGATAGAAAAAGAAACGCTGTTTTAAGGCTCTCTATGGACGGTTTGACTGAAATATCATCTTATGGTATGCAAGACTTTTTTAGAGACAACCTAGGCTCATTACAAGTTGAAGACGATATAATAGGTGGTTGGGATATACATAATAAAAACTACACAGTATCTATACAACAAAACGGTACTTATAAAACACTTTCTTTTGACGATAGTGTTAATGGTTGGACTAGTTTTTTAAGCTTTAAACCTGATTTTATATTTAGCTTAAACACATCTATGTATTCTGCTCATGATGGTAAAATATGGCAGCATTATACTTTAGAAAGTGGATCTACAGAAAGAGGTAAGTTTTACGGTGTTTCTAATGATTCAACCGTAACGTTTGTATTTAATGGCAATCAATCACTTGTTAAAAACTTTAAAACAATAAACTATGAAGGTAGTGGTGATTGGGAAGTTAATTCAATGGCTACATCCTCAGATGTTTCACTACCTATTACTAAAGCTATAAATATACTTACTCAAGCTAACAACTTAGCAGATTTGCAAAACCAAATACTACAAAACAACTTTAAAGCAAAAGAAAATAAATATTTTGCTAATTTAATAAACAACACTACCTCTCAACCTGGTGAAGTTTTATGGGGTCAAGATACTTCTGGTATAAAAGGCTTTTTTGCTACAGTTGAAATGAGTGTTGATAATAGTTTAGGTGGTAAAAAAGAATTATTCGCAGTTTCTACAAATTATGTAGAATCATCATATTAAATTAAATTAAATGGAATTAAACATACGTAAACTTATTGAAAGTGACTGGGAAACTTTGAACTTTTGGTGGGAGCAATGGCCAGAGTGGGTACCAGTACCTAAACACATGCTACCTGAAAATGGAACAGGTGGTTTTATGGTTGAAAAAAATAATAAACCTATAATTGCAGGTTTTTTATATACAACAAACTCAAAAGTAGCTTGGATAGAATGGGTAGTTTCAGATCCAGATTATAGAGAGTCAGATAGAAAACAAGCAATGGAGTTATTAATAAACGGAATAGAAAACGTCGCTAAAAATAGCGGCTTTGAAGTAATACTAAGTATTGGAAGAAGTAAGGGTTTAATTGAAACTCATAGAAAACTAGGTTACACAATAGATAAAAATCCTTCTTATGAAATATCTAAAAAAATAAATTAATTATGGCAGCAGTAGCAGCAATAACAGGCGCGGTAGTTTCTGGTGTGGGAGCGGCAGTAGGAGCTAATCAAGCTAAAAAACAAGCTAATAGAGCTGGTAGAGCTAAAGATAGAGCTCAAGCTGAATTAGACGCTTTAAAAGAAAGTAGACAACAAATTATAAATCCTTATGAATCAACTAAAAGTTTAGCTGGTTTAGCAACTGATTTATCTGGTGAAATATCTAATCCATTTGCTAGTTTAGGTGTAGCTACACAAGCTGCTGAGATACAAATAGAACAAGCTGATATTGCTCTAGCTAATACATTAGATACTATTAGAGAAACTGGAGCTAGCGCTGGTGGAGCAACTGCTCTTGCACAAGCTGCTTTACAAAGTAAAAAAGGTGTTGCGGCTTCTATTGAGGGTCAAGAAGCTAATAATGAAAAACTACGAGCTCAAGGCGAACAGCAGTTACAATCACAAAAAATGGCTGAACAACAGCGTTTGCAAAGTATAGCTATATCAGAAGGTCAAAGAGTTCAAGCTGCTGAAGCCGCTGGTAAACAATTTGAGTTTCAAACACAAGAACAAAGAACTAACGCAGACATGGATAGAGCTGCTGGTAAAATATCACAAGCTCAAGCTGATCAAGCTCAAGCTAATCAAGCAAGATCACAAGCTATTGCTGGGGGGATTAGTGCTGTTGGAGGTATAACTAGTTCTTATCTCTCTGCTAATCCGCTAAAGTAAAGGCGTCTACTAGTGTAAGTCCACCTCCTGTAAATCCTACTTCAACACCTACAAGTTCACAATTAGCGGAAACTTTTAAAGTTACTAATCCGTTATTTCAATAAAAATAAAAACAAATGAGTTATAGAAATCCACCTATAATCGTAGATAAATCTGCAGATGTTTGGGGCAAAGCTATAGCTGGTATAGGCCAGCAGATAGCTCAAGGTATCACAACTGCTGGTGAAGCAAGAAAAAAAGCTGAACAAGCTCAAAGAGCAGCTGCTGAAAAGCAGAGAGCTGCAATGCAAAAGCTTGAAGTTAAAATACGAGAATCATATATGGATTCTGCTCGTGACAATTATATAGCTTTAAAAAACGATGCTGACATTAGTATAGCTAATCAATTTAAAAGTGATGTTGGAAAACTTTTAAATGGTGTAGGTATTCCAGGTGATAAAGATTACAAAATGGGTGCTATTGATGCTAGAGTTCAACTAGAGCTTAATACAGGTCTAACTGATGAACAAAGAAAAGAATACACTAAAATAGTAGATGATTCTAAAATGTTTCAATCTCAAGCAGTTGATGGTTTTGGTAAAGTAATATCAAGTGTTCAAGATATATCTGAAAAAGATCCAACACGCTTAGGCTCAGCAGGTGGGTATGTTTTTAATGGAAAAACACCTAAAGAAAGATTTGAAAACCAGCTAGCTTACTATGCGGTTAATCCTGATATAATGATTGATCCAAGCGTAAAAGAAAATAGAATAACATCTAGAGGTGAAAAAGGGGAAAATTATTTAGAAACATCTACGTTAGTGCCTGTTGATCAATTCAAAGAAGGTGGATCATTTGCTGGTACATTAAGTTCGAGCGATATAGAAGGACTAAAAAAAGTTACTGAAGATGGTAAAGATTACTATAAATTTGAGTTTAAAAGAGATGTAAACGTATGGGACGGTAACTTTACAACTGATGTTCCTGAAAGACCAGATTACTCAGCTGTTTATGGTGAAGCTAACATAGAAGACGAAAAAGGAACAATTAATGCTAAACTAGTAGGTAAAGTTCAAACACAAAGAGGTGATTATATTGATAGCGAAGAGATCGTAGATATAAACACTATAAAAAATGACCCTAGTTTAAATAATATTTTAAATGGTCAAGCTGCTAGTATAAATAGAGCTTCAGACGCAGAAGTAGAAGCTTTTTTAAACTTTGGCACCAATAGAGGTGGTTTAACAATGCAAGAGTTGAATAAACAATTTCCAACACCTGCTCAAAGACAACAGTATATAAAGGATGTTTTAGTAGACAACTCTGTTGAAACTAAATTTTCACAATATAAAGAAAGACAAGCTACATCTAGTGATGTTACTAGACTAAAAGAAAGTGATCCTAATTCTACTATTTCTGAGGGAGATACTATATATTATAAAGTTTTAAAAAGTGAAAAAATAAAAGAAGATAAACCTACAGTTTCTGAGATTAAGTCTAAAGAACAAAAAGAAAAAGTATCTAGCAGAGCTGAAGATAGGTTAAGCGCTGTGTTAGACAATCCTTTAACAGCTATTAGAGCTGAGTTAGGTGAAGGTCAAGCTATTCAAGAAGGTAAAATTGTAACATTATACCAAGGAACAGATGATGAAAAAACATACGACATGAACAGAAAAGAAGATGTAGCTAGATTAGCTAAAGATCTTGAAACTTCTGAGTTTGGCGCTGATGCAAGTACTGATGCTGTTTTAGTTGAAATAGATGAATTGATTGAGCAAAGAAGAGAAAAAAGAAAACTACCTTAAAATTTAATTATGTTTGAATACGAAGGTTCTGAATACACGTTAGAAGAAGTAACTGAAGCCGCAGAAGCTAAAAAACTTTCTGTAGAAGATTATGTTAGTAAGTTTAATTTAAAAGAAATTAAAACTGAACAACCAGTGGGAAAGCCAAACGATGTTGTAGTAGAGGATGCGACTGTAACATCGGAACCGGAGCAAGCATCCGAGAGTATGGAATTAGAGCCGGTAGATACTTCTTTGGTTTCACAACCAAAAAGAAGAAGTGTTAGAGGTCAGCAGAGAGCTAAAGAGCTTGAAAGAATAGAAAACAGACAACAACAAGAGGCTATAGAAGATGCTGTTGAAGAGATTGAGGTCTCAGAAACTGTATTTGATGAGTTACCAGATGTTGAAAAGGTAAAACTACAAGATTTAGCTGTCGATCAAATAGAGTTAGACTATAGAAACAAAGGCGTAGAAGAATACGAAATTAAACCAGAAGAAATAAATGCTAAAGCTTCTGAGATACTTAAACAAAAAACTCAACCATCTGTTATTGAAAGTTATGCAGCTCAAGCTGTTAGAGGTTTTGCTGGTTTCGCTAAAGGTATAAGTCAAATGGGTGAAACTATACAGTATTCTTTAATGGAAACAGCATTAGATACTTTTGAACCAGAATATAAGGGTACTGTAGAAGAAAAACAAGCTATAATGGGTCTTGTTAAAGCTGGAGGTTTACAAGCTCCTGGTACAGCTAAATTACCACCTTCTTCTAGTATTGGAAAGTTTATTGAAAAACTTGAACCATCTATAAGAGAATATGAAACTCAAACAATAACTGAAGAAATTGAAAAAGGTAATTATTTAAAAGCTGGTGAAAGAGCTGTTGGAGCTGCTATAGAGTCTTTACCTTCTTTAGTAGCAGCAGCTACCGGTGTAGGAGGTTTATTTTTACTAGGTGGTAGTGTTTCTGGTGGAAAGTTTATGGAAGAGTTTGAAGCTGATCCTGAAAAATCTACAGGTACTTTACTAGCTAACGCTGGTTTAACCGGTGTAACTGAGGCTAGTTTTGAACTTGTAACAAGAGGTATATTAAGCAAAGCAAGATTACTAAAAGATACTGGTGCTGATAAAGCTGCTAGAGACTTAATAAGAGGTGGTTCTGAAAAACTAATTACGTCTTTAGGTTTAAACACTCTAAAAGAAGGTGGATCAGAGGCAGCTACTAAAGTTACCACTCTTTTTCTTGATCAACTCACATTAGGAAAAGACATTGACTGGGGGAAAGAAGCTTATAATATTATAGATGAAGGTATTGTCGGTAGTGTTATGGGTAGTGGTACAACTTTTGCTGGTGCTTTAGCTAATACAGATAAAGCTGTAGTAGAAAGAGCTCAAATGATATTAACTCCTTCTGAAAACAAAAAACAATTAATACAATCAGCTAATAATATATCTAAATTATATAAAGACGCTAAGTCGGCTGATGTAGAAGGCGTTAAACTTATTAATGAAGCTATAAAAGCTGAAGAGGCTAATATAGTTAATATAAAAAAAGAAACTACTGACGCTTTAAACAGTATGACACCAGCGGAATTAAAAGTATATGCTGGTAACCAAAATGAGTTAAGAAAGCTTCAGCAGCAAATACAAAGCCCAAAAACAACAGAGTCAGTTAAACAACTAGCTAATAAAAAATTCATTGAAATAAGAGATGAAAACGATGTTTTATTTCAAGAATCTGTACAACGTAGAATACAAAGAGGTGTTGAAGTTGTTACTAAAGCTGCTGAAAAATTAGAAGGTGTAACTGTTCAAAGTTTTGATACAACTCAAGAAGTAGAAAACTTTATAAAACAGCAAGATCCAGAAGCAGATATAAAAGCTTCTCAACAACAAGGTTTTATAATACAAAACCCTATAACAGAAGAACAAACTATAGTTATAAATAAAGAAGTAGCTAACAAGGAAAAAGCTATGAATATTGCTGGTCATGAATTTGGTCATGCTGTATTATTTAAAACTGTAAAAGATAGTCCAGAAACAGCTGTAAATTTAGGCGAAGCCTTGCTTGGTGAAATAAATAAAATAGACGCAGCTCAAGTAAAAGACAGTAAATTTAAAAGTCGTTTAGAGCAATACTCAGCAGATCCTAAAAGTATAAAAATGGAAGAAGCTATAACGTTATTTTCAGACGCTTTAGCTACTGGTGATATAAAATTTAACGAAAATATATTTACTAAGATAGGTGATCAAATACGTAGAGTTATGCAAAGCTTTGGTGTTAAAGTTAAGTTTAACACGGGTAGAGATGTTTACAACTTTATTAAAGATTACAATAAAAGCATAGAAAAAGGTATTATAGGCAAAGCTCAAATTAAAGCAGCTAAAGAAGGTGTAAAAGGAGCTTTAGTTAAAGACGCTGTTAAAGAAGCTGAAACTATAATTAAAGAATCAAGATCTGAAGAAGCTTCTCAAGAAGTTCAAAGAATTTACGAAGAACAAGGGGAGGCTGGGGCTTTCGATATTATAGAGCAGTTTAAACCTATTACCAACAAAATAGTAGATCGTAGACGCGATGCTCCTGGATTTAACAGAGAAGATTTAACATCGGAAATAGAGCTTGGTAAGCGTGGTATATTAGACTTGATTAAAGAATACGACCCAGAATCAGGTGTGCCATTAGCCGCTTATATAAACAAGTTTTTACCAGCTCGTGCTATTGAAGCTTCTAATAGAGTACTTGGGGAGCAATTTACTGAAGATGTCACTGAAGCTAAAGGTGTTGCGGCTGAAGAAGCTGTTACTGAAGTAGTTGAAGAACGTGTTGCTAAAAAAATAAAACCAACATCACTTATACCTGCTGAGTCTGTAGCTGAAATTAAAAAACAAGTTGTAGCAAAAGTAAAAGATATTCCAGCCGATAAACTTACGTTTAAAAAACTAGGTGATTTGGCTCCTGATGTTATAGCTGAAGCTATAGGTATACCTGTTAAAAAGTTAGTAGATCCAAAAGCTAATTTATCTAAAGGTGATGCAAATGCTATTCAAAGATTTGTTAGTAAAAATGCTGATAAATTATTGAAAATATTACCAGAAGGAGCAGTGCTAGAAGCAGCAACTGAAAAACTTATTGGGACATCGACAGGTGTACCTAAAGGTTTGCTTAATGCTTTTTACACTAAGCAAGCTAGAGTTGGTAAAGGTGCTGGACTTGCTCCATTTAAAAAGAATAAAGGCATAACTAAGTCTGACTTTTTGAAAGCTTTTGGTATTATTGAAGGTAAAAAAGCTGAAGATTTTAGTGCAAGATCACCTGAAGCTCAAGCTTTAAAAGGTATAGCTAATTTATATGGTAGGCTTGTTACAAACGAAGTGGTTAGATCTGAAACTGATTTAGATATTACTCAAAAACAAGATGTAGCAGCTGGTAAAGCTAGACTTATGTTTAGTAAAACTGGGATAGCTTCGGATATGAACACTACTGTTGAAAAAGCAGGAGGTAAAGTTTTAGGTAATACAATAGAAGACAATCAAACTTTTAGAACTTTTTTAGTTGATGAATTAACTAAATTTTTAGGATCAGAAGCTAATAGAATAATAAAACCAAGTGATGTAGCTGGAGCTGGTAATTCAGCTGTTGGTAGTACAAAAACTAGCGGAGCTAAAGGTAGAGGTTTTAGATTTATAGGAGACATAAATAAAACTCAAAGATTTATAGACGAAACTAATGCTGCTATAGCCGCTGGTGAAGTTATGGATTTACAAGTTTTAAGAAATGAAATAAAAGACAAAGCTAATTTATTATCTGAAGAACAAATACAAGATGTTATAGCTGCTACGTCTAGTCAGACTAGAGCTAGTATGTCTAGAAACAAAACTAATAAAGATAAAATAAAAAGAGGCAAACGTTTAATTTTAGACGCTTTGTTTAGAGCTGTTCAAGCTGATGTAAATAATTTAGGCTCAATAAGAGAGTTGCTTTATAATGCTAATGCTAACTCTAGTTTTGGTAGGAAATTTGCTACAGTAACTTCTATAGAAAGTAATTTAAAACCAAAACAAAAAACATGGGAAGAACACGTCTTTCAATTTGGTAATTGGGCTAATAGAACTTTACAAGCTTACGGCACTAAAGATCCTAACATTGTTAACGGCTGGTTAAATTGGGCAGAAGATAACTACTATCAAGAAGTTACAGGTAGAGACACTCAAGGCATCGTTGATGGTGTTTACCCAGGTTGGAAATCTAAATTTCAAGAACATCCTTATTTAAAAGAAAAATTAGATGAAGCTTTTAAAACTGGAGACTTTAGCCAAGTACCACCTTCTGATATAAGAAAATACAATGAGTTTTTTACTTTAGATCCAAACACAAGATCTAGAGATGGTATCACAGATGCTAAAAGATACAATGTATCTGTAGATAAAAAATTTGAAAGCAATACAAATGTTATTGCTGAACAAGGTAGATTAATATACCAACAATTTATAGGAGAGATAAACGCTAAGCAAGCTGAGAATCAAATAAAAGAATACATTAAAATAGCCGATAACAAAACAAAAGCTAGCGCTATTAACAACAACGAAAATAACACAATAAAGTTTAGCAAACAAGTACCTAACCAAGAAGTGCTTGATAATCTAGGTAACGCAGATCAGGCTATGGCTAACGCTAGAAACCCTGAAGCACCTGTTAAAAAGATACGTGTATTTGACTTTGACGATACACTAGCTAGATCTAAAAGTAATGTATTGTATGAAATGCCTGACGGTACGACTGGTAAGCTTGATGCTACACAGTTTGCTGAAAGAGCTGGAGAGCTAGAAGCTCAAGGAGCTGAGTTTGATTTCTCAGAGTTTAGCAAAGTAATTGATGGTAAAAAAGGTCCTGTATTTAAAGCTATACAAAATATAGTTAAAGCAAGAGGCGCTGAAGATGTATTTATACTTACGGCTAGACCTGCTGACGCTGCTGGTCCTATTAAAGAATTTATGGATGCGCTTGGTGTTAATTTACCTATAGAAAATATTGTAGGTTTAGGTGATGGCAAGGCTGAAGCTAAAGCACGTTGGATGACGGGTAAAGCTGCTGAAGGTTACAATGACTTTTTCTTTGTAGATGATGCATATAAAAATGTTAAAGCAGTACAAGATGCATTAGACGTATTTGATGTTAAATCTAAAACACAGCAAGCTAAAGTTAAATTTAGTAAAGCCTCAGATCTTGATAAAGGTTTTAATGACATAATAGAAGCTAAAACAGGTATAGCTTCTGAAAAAGAATACAAAAGAGTTAAAGCTGAAGTTGCTGGAGCTGGTAAAGGTAGATTTAATTTCTTTATACCACCATCAGCTGAGGATTTTGTAGGTTTATTATACGATACACTTAGTAAAGGAAAACTTGGTGATTCTCAAATGGCTTGGTATAAAAAACATTTGTTAAACCCATACGGTAGAGCTATGAATGAATTAAGTTCTGCTCGCATAGCTTTAATGAATGACTATAAACAACTTAAAAAACAGTTAAAAGTAGTACCAAAAAATTTACGTAAAAAAGTGCCAGGTGAACCTTACACAAGAGAACAAGCTGTAAGAGTTTACATATGGAATACTCAAGGAATGGATGTTCCTGGTATAAGCAAAGCAGATTTAAAAGATTTAACAGAGTATGTATCTGATAACGCTGATTTACAAGTGTTTGCTGATCAGCTTATAGCTATGCAAAAAGGTGATCAATATGCAAAACCAAAAGAAGGTTGGCCAGCTGGTACTATAACGACAGATTTACTTGAAGGGCTAAACACTACTAAAAGAGCTAAGTATCTAGAACAATGGCAAAACAATGTAGATGTTATATTTTCAGAAAAGAACTTAAACAAACTTCAAGCTGCTTATGGTAAAGGTTATCGTAAAGCATTAGAGAACATGTTACAGCGTATGAAAACTGGTCGTAACAGAAACTTTAGTGGTGATTCATTAACAGGTAGGTTTACAGATTGGATAACTGGTAGTATTGGTACAATAATGTTTTTTAACACGAGGTCAGCTATACTTCAAACTATATCGGCTATAAACTTTGTTAACTTCACAGATAATAATATTCTTGCTGCCGGTAAAGCTTTTGGAAATCAAAAACAATTTTGGTCTGACTTTTTAACATTAGCAAACTCTGATTTCTTAAAAGAACGTCGAGGTGGTTTACGTATCAATGTTAACGAAGCCGATATTGCTGATATGGCTAAAAAAGGTGGCGTACAAGGTGTTATCAATAAGTTGCTAGAGTTTGGTTTTACACCAACACAACTTGCTGATAGTTTTGCTATTGCATCTGGTGGAGCTACTTTTTATCGTAATAGAATTAAAACTTATGAAAAACAAGGTTTAGATTCTAAAGAAGCTCAAGATAAAGCATTTGTAGATTTTAGAGAGATCGCTGAAGAGTCTCAACAGTCTTCAAGACCTGATAGAATATCAATGCAACAAGCTGGTTCATTAGGACGTCTTGTATTGGCTTTTGCTAACACACCAGCACAATATGCGCGATTAATTAAAAAAGCTGCTAGAGATCTTAAGAATGGCCGAGGTGATGCAAAGACTAATATGAGTAAGATCATATACTACGGTGTTGCTCAAAACTTATTATTTAACGCGTTGCAGCAAGCTTTATTTGCTTTTGCTTTTGGAGATACAGAGCCAGAAGATGAAGAAAAAGAAAAAAAGTATATTGGTATAGCTAACGGTATGATGGATTCTCTTCTTAGAGGTATGGGTCTTGGTGGTGCTGTAATATCTGTTGGTAAAAATGCGTTGAAACGTATATATGATGAGATGCAGAAAAAGCAACCTAAACTTGAAAAAGTAGGTTACGAGTTAACTAAATTATCCCCACCTATATCTGCTAAATTATCTCGTATAAATCAAGCGGCAAGATCGTATCAATGGGATAAAAAAGAAATGGCTGAAAAAGGTTGGAGTTTGGATAACCCAGCTTATCTAGCCAGCGCTAATGTTGTATCTGCTTTAACTAATATACCGCTTGACAGAGCTGTTAAAAAGACTAATAACGTGGTACAAGCAACTTCACAAGATCTTGAAACTTGGGAAAGAATGGCTTTGCTCGGTGGTTGGTCTGATTGGGAAATAGGTATAAAAGAAGAAAACGAAACAACCAAACCTCAACCTAGAAAAATTAAAAAACGTAAAATAAAAAGAAAAAAGATTAAATAATGGCTACAGAACTTGGAGAAGGAACTAAGGTTACCCTTGATTTAAAAACAATAGGAATGGTTATAGCAGGCGCTGTGTCTTTAGCCGCGATGTATTTTACGTTGCAAAAAGAAATAGAAATAGCTAAAGAATTACCTGAACCAACTATTAGTAGAACTGAGTACGATTTAAAAGATCGATTAGTCCGCGAGACGATCATGAATACTCAAGAAAAAGTTGAAGAAAACAGTGATAAACTTGATAAAATAGATGAAAAATTATATGAAATAATTGAAAAAAAATAAAATGAAAAATTTAATTACTTTAATATTATTTTTGTTTTGTTCTTTTGCATATGCTCAAAAGTTTACTTTACTAGAAATAAATGCTAAGTGGAATAAAAACAATAAAGTTGAACTACCTAAAATTAATGGTGTTCAAAACGTATACGCTAATCTAGAAGATCAAAGCGAAACTTTAAAAAGCAAAATTTCTTCTGTACCTGTGATTATTTTATATAAAGATGACGTTGTTGTTTATCAATGGGCAGCTGACTTAACTTTTAAACTAGAGATAACAGAGGCTGAAATAAAAAAAGTTATTTTTAATAATTCTAAATAAAATTAAATGAGTAAAATTAGCGATCATATAACTCTGCGTGAAGCTACTGAATCATATACAGCTAAACGTAAAAATATAGATAACTATCCTAGTCAGTATGAATTAACAAATATGGTTGGAGTAGCTGAAAATGTTTTTGAACCTTTACGTGAATGGGTGGGTGGTCCTATAAAAATAAATTCATTTTTTAGAAGTAAAGAACTTAATAAGGCTATCGGCGGAAGTTCCAAGTCACAACATTGTGAAGGTAGGGCCATCGATATAGATGACGTATATGGTCATAAAACAAACGCAGAAATGTTTGACTATATTAAATGTAATTTAGATTTTGATCAAATTATATGGGAGTTTGGAACAGATGAAAATCCTAATTGGGTACATGTTAGTTATGTATCTCCTGAAGAAAATAGACGAAGATGCTTAAAAGCAGAAAAAATTAACGGAAAAACTAAATATTCAATAATATGAATTCACCATTATACGCAAAAATAAGCGGACCTTGTAAGGCTGCAGCAAAGAAAAAGTTTAAAGTTTGGCCTAGTGCTTACGCTTCTGGTTGGGGAGTAAGATGTACTAAAGCTGGAGGACCGAGTAAATTTGGTAATAAAAAGAAAAAGAAGTAATGGCTAAAGCATACAGAGGAGTTTTAAAAGCCCGTATTAGTAAACTGTATGGAGGTGACGTTACTTGTAGTAAAGTTAAAAAATTAAAAGCACGTAAAGAAGCTACTAAGCGAGATGTGCAACTTGCTAATTGGTTTATTAACATGCAAAATTGTAGAAGATGAATTCACCATTTTATAAAACTGGAAAAGTAAAAGGCGGAGGTACAAAAAAAGTTTGTTTACCTGCAGCTAAGGTAAGATCAATGAGTAAGGCTGAAAAAGAAAAAGTTATTAGAGCCAAACAAACCGCTGCTAAATCAGGTAAGTATAAAAGATCAAGCAAGTCATTTGTAAAAGGTGCTCGCAAAAAAGGAGCAACACTACGTGATTGGTTTGAAAAAGAAAATTGGATTAATGTGAAAACAGGGGAACCATGCGGAAAATAATAGACAAACTACAAGGAGCTTGGAATAGTTTACTGTATAAACTAATGTTTAAAAAATATAAGGAACATAAATAAATAGGCGTACCATACCTAAAAGTTCCTGTAACCAAGAAAGGGGATCTCAAATGAGGTCCCCTTTTTTAATTACACACTATGTATCATACGTGTATAGCATAATTATCCGTCACAAGCTACACAATCTTCATCCATTGCTTTAGCAGCAATATCTCCTCGCAATACAGATTCAGTTCTAGTATAATACAAAGTTTTAACACCTTTTTTCCAAGCATCAAAATGAACTTTATTAATCCACTTAGGAGTTGCTTCAGAAGGAAAAGCTAAATTCAAACTTACTGATTGATCAATATATTGTTGGCGTAAACCAGCTTGATTAACAAGCTCTAATTGATTTATTTCTTTAAAAGTTTTAAACACTTCTTTTAAAGGAATATCATGATCACCAATTAACACATCGTCTAAAGCGTCTATATCTTGTACTGATCCTCCGTCTTCAAGTATCTTATTCCAAACATCATTATTATTTAAACCAGCATCTTCTAAACATTGTTCTAACGTTGGATTTTTCCTAATGAACGTACCCTTCGCACTTTGTTCAGTGAAAACATTAGCGGCCCAAGGCTCAATACCAGGACTGACATTACCACTAAGCTTACTATTAGACACAGTAGGAGCAATGGCCCTAAGATGAGTGTTACGCATACCAGTGCCAGCACACCAAAGAGGCTCGCCGTATGCCTCAGCAAGATCCATAGAGGCTCGTTCGCTTTCGATTTTAATTTGTGAAAAAATCTTCCTAGTTTCAAACTGAGATAATAAACCTTCGAAAGGAAGGCCATTTTCTTGGAGATATGTATGCCATCCGAGTACTCCCAAACCAAGAGCCCTTCCCTTCTGCGCAGAACGAACACTGTTTTCGAAACCTCGAAGGCCTTTGGCCCTTTGAATAAATTCTTCCATAACTCCGTCAAGAAACCAAATGGCGTCGTATATAAGATTAGTACCTTTCCACTCTTCATATTTTGCTAGGTTTAAAGATGATAAACAGCAAACAAAGCTGTGTGATTCATCTGTATGTAATGTTATTTCACTACATATGTTTGTCATATGTACTTTTAATCCGTTTTCTTTATATGCTTTTGGATTTGCTTTGTTAACATTTCCTTTAAACATAATATACGGTTCTCCAGTTGCTTTTCGTTTTCTAAGTAGTTTACTCCATCGATCTCTAGCTTGCGCATCTCCTTGTTCAAGTTTACGCATAAACTTATCACCCACAACTGCGCACTGATGTAGATTAAGCGATTGTCTGTTGACATCTCCTTTAGGTTCTCTAATCTCAAGCCACTCTTCAAAATCGTCGTGTTCAATATTGATATTAACCGATGCGGCTCCTCTGCGTACGCTTCCTTGATTAGTTGCAAGAATTGTTGAGTCATATATTTTGCAGAAAGGTACGACTCCGTCTGATGTTCCATTGCCTGTAATTTTAGCGCCAGCGGGTCTGATCATATTAACTCCGATACCAACTCCACCGCCGTGCTTAGCGAGTAGCATCATTTCTAAATTTTTACCTCCTATATCTTGTATTGAGTCAGCTACGTCTATACCAAAACAACTAATCGGTAAACCGCGATCAGTACCTGTATTAGAAAGCACAGGTGAGGCTAGACATAACCAACCTTTCCATATATAATCGTAAAAAGTTTCTGCTAACTCAGGGCGAGATAAACGCCTCCCCACAGTATTAGCAACACGCCAATAAGCATCACTAGGAGATTCGCCATCAAGAAGATAACCCCCGGCGATAGTTTTTTTATACACTTCGGTATCACCCCACTCTGGGTAATCCTTTCCTTTAATCCATTCATCGTTCCACATTTATGAAAAATATAATATTGTGTAGGCTATTGCTACGTTTAAATTAACCGCTACTAAGTTCCATTGTTTAGCTACAAATACTTGAGGTATTGAAATAACACCTGCTATTATGTATGTAACTACACCAATTGTTTCAGGTAACAAATGGGGAGACGTCATCATAAACGCCGTCCCCATATACCCTAGACGACCAGCTATACGTTCTGCTGCTGAAAGTCTTTTGTCATGTACAAGTAGTCTAAGCAACCTTTGCTTGAACCTATACTCGCATTTTTTACAAGTTTTTTTATCGTTAGTCAGGAATTTCCAGTTTGGCCTCTTTTTCTGACACTTGTTGCATTTTCTCATTCTCTTCTTTTAACTTTTCAATAGCTTCATCGTAACCTGGTAAATGCTTTGTTAAAGAGTAATTACCAAGTGTCATTGTTTTTAAGTTATCAATTTCGTTTATTAATTGCTGTAATACATTTGTAACAGCGGCCATACGTTTTTCTAACGCATCTGTTCTACTTTGTTTCTGTCCCTTCATATTTATAAAACATTACTAATACTATTCTTTTATTGTTATATTCATTTGGATATTTACTATGAAAATACTCACAAGGATATGATAACAACCTATTAGGTTTATAACCAACAACAGATCTTAACGACCATTTTGAAATATTTTCAGCATCTTCTGTCAACATCCTATTAAACTCTACAGAATCACTTTGAATATATTTATCACCATATGTTTCGTGGTTCCAAAAAGCAGTTCCATTAAGTTGTTTTTCATTAGCTTTAATATAATAAACAATAGCTCTATCTGGTTTTTCGCCGTTTATTATTGTGTCATTATGTATTCTCCAAGTATTATCTTGGTTTTTTTTAGCTTCACGTAAAAAACATAATATATTTTTTATTTTTCTACCTTCTACTTTCTCTATTTTGTTTTTAAAAAAATTAACAAAATCATCTGGTAATTCTTTAATCCAAAAAGATTTACCAGGAGTTTTAAATTCTTCAAACTTATCACAGTATGTTAAAAGTTCTTTAAATAAGTTTTTTGGTAAAAAATCATCAACTATATAAATCACGCCAAATATCCTCTTCTTTTAAATTTAAATTACCAAATATCCTCAAAGTCCTCTCCTTCACCAGCTTTCGAGTAATCTGTCGGCCTAAGCGCGAAAAAATCAGTATGAGTGACCCCGCCGGTAAGATGATAGAACCAATCAAGATTAGCTGCTGCCATCTTGTCATATTTGAAATGCGATTCCAAATCTTTATATCCAAGTTCAACCAGTTTTTCATTTGCTCTTTTCTTTATAAAATGTTTAAGATCATTAGCTCTGATGCCTTCAATGTCACCCATTTCAAACATCTTATTAATGTATTTAGTCTCTAGCTTAACCATTGTCTCTGCAGCGTTTATAATATCTAATCTACACAGATTTAATAGTTGTTCGTTTTCAGAACACATTTGTCTAAACAACTTACAACCCATTTTACTATGTAAAGATTCGTCTCTTACTGACCATTTCATTTGCTGACCTATACCTTTTAATAAGTTTCTTAGTTGAAAGCTATAGAGTACAGCGAAAGCAGAATATAAACTAACCCCTTCAGCAAAAGCGCTAAACACAGCAAGAGACTTGCCAATACCAACAGTGTTTGTCCCACCATAAGCAACCAGGTTATCAAACCTTTCAGCAGTTGCAGGCTCATGTAAAAAGGCTTCGTAATCTTCAAGACCAAGTGTTTCATTTAAATAACTATAAGCTACAGCGTGTATTGTTTCTTGTGATCCAAACATCATGGCCATTTGCTGTATTTCGTGTTTAGGAAACCATGATACGACTTTTTGTGTCCAGTAATCTGAAACAGCACACTCTGTTTGAGCAAAACCTAAAAGTATATTACCTACTAGGTTTTTCTCTTCTGGTGTAAGCTTTTCGTTCCAGTCTTTAAAATCACCTTGCATTGGTATCTCAGTATGCAACCAAAATGCTTGTGCTTGTTTTAACCAACCTTCTGTATAATACTCAGGGTACTCAAACGGTTTGTACGCAATGCGCTCATTAAATAATCCCATTATCTATATATTTCAATTGCTAAGTCTACAAAAGGCAGATATATAACGTGTGTAGTCATATCTTTTTCAACGTAGCTTCTAGCACCGAACAATATACCAGGATAAAACCCAATGGATATAGTCCAACCTTTAACGCCCTTGTCCTCTGTATTTTTTGACATAATTTTTACTTTGTTTAATGTTACTTGATTTAGACTTAGCGTGTACACCAGGTCTTTTTTTCTTTGTATTTGTTTTATAGTTTCCTATAACTAGTCTAGCCATAGCATTTTATGTTATATTTATCTTGTATTTCAACAAGTTCGTTATATTTAATTTTGCCTCGTACTTCCCAACTCCATTTAATAAACTTTTCGATCTGTCGTTCGGCATATTTTTGTCTTGCTATCCTTTTTGCTTGTTTAGGATCAACTGAACGGTTCTGTCGCATTCTGCTTGATTTTGTGGTTTATATAATGTTACGTTAGGAAATTGTCGCATAACTAATTGTTTAAATAGTTTCCAACGCATTGGAAAAGATTCATTAGCTCTACCTTTTGTTTCAATTATAAAATTATCACCAATAAAATCAGGTGTATACTTTATAGGTAATATTCTTTTACTACCTCTATTTTTATAATCACCCTTACCATTAGCTTGTCTTTCGTAGCATTCATTTTCAAAATGAAAGCCGTTTAATAAAACAAAAGTTTCTCCTTCGTACTTAGCTTTAATCTTAGCTTTTTTTAAAGCCATATACATATAACGCTCAAGACCAGAAGCAAAGTTAATACCATCGTATGATATTTTCTTTGACTGTACTGGTCCACGTTTTTTAGATTTTCTTTTATAACCTTTTCGCATCTTTCACAATTATATCACCAGGGTACATTGTTCTGGGCTTTTCATAATGCTCTCCATCGTTTCCATTTTGACCTATAATATTCATACGTCTTAACATAGCATCTTCAACTTCGTCTTGCAAGCATCGTTTAGCGGCTTCAATATAAAGCAACGCATCCATTAATTCTTCTTGAACATCAATTAAAAAACGATTAAGATCTTTTTCTTGACCTTCAATCTCTTGCATCATAGTAGCTCCATATTTTTTTTGACCTACTAAGCTACGTTCGTCCATTTTAGCTAGTACTTGTTGTACAATTTTATCTTTAGTTTTAATCTTCATCTTTTACAAATGTTCCGTTAATCATTTTACCTGTTCGTTTGTTTATAACATCATAAGCGGATCTTATACAGTCTTCAATATGATAGCCTTTTAAATGCGCTAAGTTTGTTAATACAACAACTATATCGCCAATAGCATCAATAACTTCAGGCTCATCTTTTTTAAGTAAAGCTTTAGCTAGCTCACCAGCTTCTTCTTGAAGCTTAACGTACTGAGTCATTGGATCACCCTTGTCATACAACCCTCTGTTTTCAGCCCACTCTCTAATGTTTTCAAAAACAGTCATTGTTTTTAAACTTGCTATAGGTTTACTAGCATTGTTTGGATTAAAAAAGGCTTCATAAAAAGCCTTGTTGTAAATATAGCTTCTATTGTCGTTATACATAGAGGTTTTAGCATTAGACATAATCCATTGGATATTATCATTTGTAATTTCAAATTCATATCCTTGTGGTGTTTGCCATCTTAAACCTACATTATCTGCAAGATGTCCTTTTAACTTATTAATAGGAACCGGAAATGTACTTGTTTGCTCTGTTGGATTTATTTTCATATTTGATTTAAATAAATTTTTATAAAGTGTTCTGTCTTTTTTATAGCCATAAGACTTTTGAAGTTCTATTTCGCGGTCTGATATATAATCTATATCGTCTGACTGCTCAAGAACTTCGTACTCACCCTCCTTATAGCCTTGTATAAGGGTTACTCTTGTATTAAGATTACGTGTTACGCCGATCTTTTTACCTGGAATGTGATATAAATAATACATAATTAAATTTTATCGTTATATAAATGTAAGTTATGAGCGTGATGGTAATACCAACCGGTTTTCATAGACAGTCTGTCTGCAACCATTTCTTGCAATGATGCAAATTGGTATTGATCATTACAGAAACCGTACCAGAGATCATTAGAACGCATATAAACAGACATACAAAGCTTGTTATCAACAATACTAAATTGTACTGCATACGTACAGGGTGTATCTTTTTTATATGATGGCCATTGTTTCGCGTCGTATATACTTATAGCTGCATGTCTTGTATTAGGATTGTCTCTAAGCTTAGCTACAACATAATCTAATTGATCGTGTCTTTGCCATTGATAACCATAATTAGAATTTACCTCACCGTTTTCATCAGCCATTTTTTCCCATATAGGAGGTATACTACCATGTAACTCACCTAACTTACTAATTTTTGGATCACCAGATAAATACCAAGCCCACTCGGCTGCAGCATACTTTTGATTCCATTTTCTATATCCAGCTTTTATCTGTTTGTCAG
>Ga0208667_1000203_pt1 | contig 27546 bp, 40 predicted proteins | sample 11BtaG_FD_184085 | JGI IMG/M metagenome (GOLD analysis project Ga0208667, IMG submission 184085) | Marine viral communities from the Subarctic Pacific Ocean - 11B_ETSP_OMZ_AT15265_CsCl metaG (SPAdes) (version 2) | ecosystem: Environmental > Aquatic > Marine > Oceanic | place: Pacific Ocean... | reverse complement strand
GCGTAGGTCATGGATTGGAGCTCGAGGTTGACGAGCGCGGACTCAAGTACCGCTTCGAATTGGGCAACCAGAGCTACGCAAAGGATCTTGCCGAGAACATCCGCATGGGCAACGTAGGTACCAGCAGCTTTGGCTTCACAGTCAAAGACGATAGCTGGGAGCGTCGCGATGATGGAATGAATCTCCGCACAATCGAAGCAGTCGATCTCTTGTTCGACGTCTCACCCACAACCCAGGGGGCTTACCCCACCACCGAAGTTGGTCTCCGCTCAATGGAAGCGGCTTTCGCTAACGAGGCGGTTGCAGAGCTGGAAGAGGAGGTGATTCGGTCAGAAGAAGAAGTTGAAGAGAAGGAAGATTGCGGATGCGGTGACAAGGCAATCGAACCAGTTCAACGCGCCGAAAAGAAAGAGGAAGAGGAAGAAGAGGAGGGTATGGAAGAGGAGAAGGAGGACCGTCGCCCAGGCGTCGACTCCGACTACGATGGCGTTAAGGACGAGGACGAAGAGGAGGAAGAGAAGAAGATGGAAGAAAATGAGGAGGAGGAAGAAGAAGATGAGCAGGAAGAGCGTGTTGACGTTTTGGTCGACACCAGCATCTTGCCGCATCCCTATGCTCTAGATGAAAACCCTGAGCCGGAGGCTCGATCTAATAATAACAATTCCAATAACATGGAGAACAAAGAAAAGAACGCTCCGGCCTACATCCAGGGTCTGGGCGATGTAGCTGAAAAGCTGCAAAAGCGTTACGACTTCGGAAAGGCTATCCGTGAAGCGGCACAAGGTCGCTTGACTGGCCTCGAAGCAGAAATGAACCAGGAAGCTCGCTCTGAGTTTACCTCTTCAAAAGTGAATGTGTCTGGCGGCATCAACGTCCCCAGCTTCTTGACTAGCGGTGAATCTCGTGCCGCCTTGGGTACAGTGGATTCTGGCTCTGGCAATAACGAATCTGATGCTTTCGGAGGCCAGATCGGCAAGGTTGATTCAGGATTGGTCGGTGCCTTCGCTGCTGGCGATTTGGCCACCAAGATGGGTGTCCGCAACATCACTAGCGCAACTGGTGACGTAGTGTTCCAGGTTCAGACCACGACACCAACAGTTGGAACCCCCGCTGAAGCTACGGCACAGGGCATCAACAACCCAGCCTTCGCGGCTCGCACCTTGGCGCCTAAGCGCTACTCAGCTCACGTGCAAGTGACGGAGCAACTCTTGGCTCAGAGCAGCCAGGACATGGGTGCTTTCGTTGCGCAGGAGATCCGCAAGGCTATCGACGCCAAGTTTAGCGCAGACGTTGCTGCTAAATTGCACGGTGCTGCTGACTCTCACAACGTAGCAGCAGTAGGTACAGGCATGGAGGAGTACAGCAACACTAGCTATAACTCTCTGCACCTCGAGGAGTTCTTGCTCGGAAACGATGTGGACCTCTCTAACGTGCGTGTAGCCGCCTCTGCTTTGGCTTACCGCCAGGAGCGTCAGAACAGCTTGGACGCAGGTTCAGGTTTGCTCTTCGCAAGCTCTCCTGCTGATCGCAAGCAGATCTTGGGTTACGACGCAGTGGTGTCTTCTCAGATTGATGCAGGTGAGTTGTTCATGGCTGACGTTACTCAGTTGGTGCAGTGCACCTGGGGTGGTGTCAACTTGATCATTGACCCTTACACCGATGCTGATCACGGCGTGGTCCGGATCATCGCCAACATGTACAAGGACTTCTCTGGTCTGAACTACAACGGCATCATCGGGTACGACGCAGCCTAATAACTCTTAACTGAAACTGGGGCCGGGAAATGGCCTGGCCCCATTTTTTCTGCCCATGCATATCAAGGTCACACGGAAATCTACGGAGAAGGCACTGCGCCTCTTCTACGCTCAAGAGCCAACACTGGAAATCCCAGACGGGATGACAGAGATCCCTGAAGGGGAATCGTTGGAGGAGGTAGAGGAAGCTGCCTACGCCCTCTTGCGTAATCACGTCCGTGCGATCGATGAAACGGAGGACGACCTCCTGCTCATCTACCTTGAAGCTGCATTGGACTACATGGAGCAATTGACGAACCGCATCCTCGGGGAGAGCGACGTCATTGTGTACCTGGACGCGGAGGATCTGAAGCGGCCGTTTACGCTGCCTAAGATCAACGATGTGACTCGCATGTGGAAGCTGGAGTACCGGAGCAGGGATGCCGACGACAAGGCATCTTACTTCGAACCGTACAAGCTACTTGAGGCCGAATACGAAAACGAGATCTTCACCGACGCAATCACCGGGTTGAAGGATAGCCACTTTGAGGTGGACAGCAGCGGAGAGGTTACTTCCGTATCTATCGCTATCCTCATGGATGTTTCTGAGACTTCATTGGCTTCGCTTAATGTTCAGTTTCAAAAACGGAATAGTGATGGCACCTACAGTTCATCTGATGTCTTCACGGACAGGACTTACAACCAAGCTGAAATCAATGCTGCGGGAGGGACTTTGACGGTGACCGACGGAACCGAGGTTATCCCCCAAGGGATGTATCGCATCAAGGCAGTTCTTGACGACACGAACCTAGAAGAGAACACCACGAACTACCTGTACTTCACGGCGAACGACGGGACCGACTTCGACAACGTGATCATCACAGACCGCTACCCATGCTACATGGACTTGCGGGAATACAAGTCAGCCATCGGCGATGAGTGCAGCGCTCATGGCGATGACTTCGCTCGAGCTTACATCACTGCCGGGACAGACCTTATTGCTATACCTAAGCAGTACAAGCAAGCGGCTTTGCTGTTGGTGGGTCACTACTACAATCAGCGCGAGGCAGAAAACATTGGAGGTATCACTATGGAGATCAAAGAGGGTGTTCACCGCCTCCTCCAAAGCGTAAGACACTACTGATGAAGGCAGGAGAGCTCAATGAGAAGGTAGACATCTATCGTCCAACCAGGACTGTGAACCAGTTCGGCGACATGGTAGAGTATTACACTGAGTGGAAGATGGGGGTTCGGTGCAAGATTACGTCTCTCGGAACACCATCGGCTGGGGCATCGGAATTTACCGATGACGACCAGGAGGTGGGTGAGATGAAGATGGAGCTCAAGTGCCGTTGGATCTCAGGCATTCAATTCGACGACGTCATCGTTTGGAATGGGGGTCACTTCAACCTGTATTCCATCCTTCCTTTTGGACGTCGTGAAGGCATGCGCTTGAGGGCTCGCCGCCGAGACAACAACAACTTACCTATCTCAGTTACAGACGACGAAGGAAACATCACCGACCTCACCGAAACAAACCCAGCAACCTAATGGCTAGGTCAGGAGCATTCAAGGCAAATCTGTTTTTGACAGGGTTCGAGAGAAACGATCCCTTCCCAAGCAGGTTGCGCAGATTGAAGAAGATCAAGGACAGGAAGAATGTCCTGTACAAAGCCATGGCTAAAGCTGCTGAGGATATGAGAGGTGACATGGAAGGTAAGTCACCTGTACTCACGGGTCTTTTGAGCCAGTCTTTCGCTATCCGCAGACTTAAAAAAACCCCGACGTTCGTTTTCGGCATTCGTGTTGGAGCGATCAGCGGGCCCCGAGTCGTGCAACCCAATCAGCTAGGTTACATCTCAGGCATTGCTGCCGGAGAGGAATACAATGCTATGGGGTGGCGCGATCACTGGGCTGAATTGGGAACAAGGCACCACCCGCCTCATCCCCACGTAGGCCCTGCAATTAAAAAAAACCTAGGGAGCTACAATCGAAAGCTTCGTTTTGCCCTAGGCAACATCTTCGGAACTAAGTTCTATGCAAAATTGCCCAAGAGCTGAGTGACGATAAAATGAAAAACAATGGCACTACTTAACGCAAACTATCTTGGCCTTTATGGCTTCGCCGACTCGGGGCAAACATCAGCGTACCGAGTCGAGGACAACGCTATTTTGGCAACTGCAAAAACAGATTTTCTAGCAGCTACCAGTTCAGGCGATTACGGCATTCTCGTAGACGGAGACGATGTATTGGAAGATTCAGACGTACCAGCTATCGGTAGCAATTCAGCCGGTAGCTGGGCCAACGGTGTAGCCCAGCTTGACCTCCTGGCCGCAGCAACGTCCACCACTCTGGATCTAAGCAACACGATCGACGAGGTCGTAGCTAAGTCTACCCAATGCAACTCTGAAACCTACATCATCGGAGGAGCTCAGTCCTGGAACCTTTCCGCTGACGGATTGATTCAGGACGTCGTATCCTCTGACCGCATGGGTGCAACTCGCTTGATGGACATCGCTCGTAAAAGCGAATATGTCTTGGTTCGCTTCGTGTTGGACGTCACCGACAAGGACACGTCAGGAACTGATGAAAACCAGGTCAACTACATCGGTCAAGGCATCATTGAGAACGTAAGCATCACCGGTGGATTTGACGACACAGCAACCTACTCCGTAACAGTTCGTGGCTACGGAAAACTCTATAAGTACCAGCACTAAGAATTGAATCATGGCAGTAGTAAACGCAAACTGTCTAGCTATCTACATCGATAGCGTAGACTCTCAGACAAAAATTAAGACACTGGCGCCTTACGCTTCTACAAGCTCGGCAGCACAAGCGGCGACAGTGGACTACACTCGCGCTATCGTTGCCGACTCTGACCCGACTAGCGGTGAAAACAACATTTTCATCGGGTATGGTGAGATCGATCACGGCACCGACGCCTTCACTGACCAGCTCGACCGCTTGGATCTCGTTGGAGCAGCAACCTCGAGCAACCTCGACTTGACAAACTCAATCGAGAACGTCGCTCGAGATGGCGAAGGTGGCACACTCCAGGAATCGAATCAAGAGTGGACGATCACATGCGACGGTCTGATCCAAACCTCGGATGACGCAGGTGTCTCCATCATGGATATGGCTCGCAACAAGTACTATGCAATCGTCAAGTTCTCTATCGACAAGGACGGAACCGACATTGACTATTATGGGCAGGTACTGATTGAATCGGTGCAGCTCTCAGGTGGTGTCGATGAGATTGCCACTTACAGCGTGACCTTGACCGGTGTAGACCAGCTCTTGAAAGAAGCATAATAATCACGGGGCGGCGGGATAAATCGTCGCCCCTTTTAACCCAACCACATGAATACCTTAAGAGGAGAATTCAGCTTTACGCTGAACAAGAAGAAGTATCAAGCATGTTTGTCACTCAACGCGATGCGCCTTATGTGCAACGCCATGGGGGTCAAGCTCAACGACATGGACAAGTGGCTCAGCGACGACCCATTGACCGCCATTCCAGCTTTTGCTTACTACGGCGTGAAGAATCAGGCAGCTCGCAAGGGCAAGGAGTCTGGACTACCAGATTTTGAGCATTTCTGCGCACTGGCCCTGGATGATTCAGAAACGCTGGACACCATGATGCAAGCCGTTACTGAAGCCCTAGGCGCCGGCGAGGATACCTCGGGAAACTAATAGGCCCCTCTGGAACCACGGAGGAAGAAGAGGCCTCCTGGGAGAACATATACAAATCGGCTCTCGGAATAGGATTAAAACCAGACGAGTTCTGGAACATGACCCTGAGAGAGTTTATTTGGTACAGGGAGGGGTGGGCGCAAAATATGAGTTACGCATGGGATCACACGTCTTCATTGATGGCAATGACAGCGAATGTGAACTCAGCAAAAGGTAAAACCTTTCAACCGGACGATTTCCATCCGTTTGCAAGGAAGTCAAATCAAGGAGTGAAGAGCAAGGAAGAAGCTGAAGCACTTCTGGAGAAAATGAGAAAATTCTAATGCCTAGTATTACAGGAGCAAGTCGGTTAGCAGCGATCCTTACGGTTGACATCAAACCGTTTCTTAGGAACATTGAGATCGCGAATATTAGGCTACAGAAGTTTCAAGCTCAAGCTCAGGCTCTCGGATCGGGACTTCTCCGTTCTGTAGGCCTGGGCTTTGGCCTTTTGGGGGCCGGAGCATTGTCTGTGGCTGAAAAGTTCTCTGAGATCACATCTCAACTTCGTGCCATCGGTGGCTCAACAGCAATGGAGCCTGTTATCGATGCAGCCAGAGAGCTAGGTCGGACGACAAAATTCACAAGTACTGAGGTAGCGGAGCTTGCCCTCAGCCTAAAGAAGCTTGGTTTCGATGCTCAGGGCATCCAGGGGGCCATGAAGACGGCCACAAAACTCACGCAGCTCTTCGGTGGTGATTTGAACAAGGTAGGTTCAACGATCGCGGAGGTGCGTCGTCAATTCGGCCTCACCGAAGAGGAGGGGTCTTTTGAGCGTATTGGTGACGTCTTTGCTGTTGCGTTTAGGGAAAGCGCCCTAGATATTAACAACCTTGGCGGTGCCCTCAAAAACGTAGGTACGGTAGCCAACCAGTCTGGTTTAACACTTGAGAAGACAATCGCTCTTCTCGGTGGGTTGGCTAACCAAGGTCAGAAGGCAGAAAGAGCTGGTACTCGACTAAAGACAACGCTTGTTCGTCTTGGGCGGGAGTTTGGATTTACTGAGGATCAAACAGGAATCCTTACCTCCGGAGTTCTTGACACAGCTCAGATTTTCGATCTCCTCAAAAACAGAGCAGGTCTCGCTGGTGCCGTTATTGCTCAGTCAGGAGCAGAAATCAACCTCCTTGAGGAAAGGCTTATTAACGCTAAAGGGGCTTTGGATGCGATGTCTGAAGGCCTCGACACCCAGTTGTTTATCAGCGTAGCGAGAGCCAAAGCCGGTGTTGAAGACCTTTCAATTAGCTTAGGCGGAGCCCTCGCCCCATACGTGGCAGCCGTAGCCGACGGTCTCCAGTACCTAGCTAAGAAATTTGACGAATCTAGCGACAAGACAAAAGACTCGATCGCTAACTTCTCAGTGATGGCAGTGGTCGTGCCTATTGCGATCACGGCAGTGGCTGGACTCGCAGCGGCCCTGCTCGCTTTGGAGGGTCCAATCGTTCTCATATCGCTAGGTATAGGCGTCTTAGTCGGAGCGTACACCAAAGCAGCCCTAAAAGCGGCTAGGATAGCGCGTGAGCAAGAGCGATTGAATGAGACGTTTGCCAATTTCAGAGAACTAACAAGAGGAGAGGATGGTGAGTCATTTGATCCAGGAGGGATTGCAGCCACTTCCACCGGCGCTCTCGAGCAGCTCGCAGCGAGACAGGAAGAGTCCTTAAAAGCGCTGCGTCTACAGAAGCAGGAGATTGAGGATGAGATTACCGAGAGGGTTAATCGACCATCACTCAACTCCCAAATTGCGGTAGACAAAGAAATACTTAAGGATAGCGGCGAGACAAAGCAGATTCAGGCAGAGATCAACAGGCTGATTTCTCAACAGTTCGTTGTCAAGAAGGAGCTTGAACAAAGGGAAGACAGGCTCAGGGACCTTGCAGCAGAAAGGCTTGACCTTCAACAGAGATATGCCGATTCGCTGGGCTTCTCTCAGCAGATTCTGCTAAAATTCCAAAATGGGTGGGAGAAAACTGGCGACAACATCGCCAAGGCTCTTGCCGAGTTTGGGTTCGCCACAGAAGACCTTGGCCAAATTCAAGGCAAGCTTGAGCAAATTCAAAACCTCTCCCTCGCGGACATTGTGGACGGTGGCGCCGACGTATTCAAAGGCCTGACAGATGGTTTGAAGGGAACTCCAGAGCAGCTAAAGAAGCTCTCGGACGCCCTAAACAAGCAGATCAAGGCACTTGGGATTGAGGGCGCTATTGAAAGCGGCGAGGAGTTCGCGAATATCTTCCTGGAAGCAGCCAAGTCTTACAAAGACTTTTCCGACGATCTAGCTAGGCAGATCAAGATAAATGGCATTGAGGAAGCTAGTGATAAAGCCGTAGACTTAGCCGAATCTCTTACCTCCCTGGGTAGAGTAACCGAGCAAGGCTTCAATGAAAGGAAGCTTTCAGCGCTTACAACGGAGCTAAACGCTCTCCTTGCCCAAGATGTATCCACGTCGTCGAATAGGATCAAAGACCTCAACAAGGAGATCGAGGATCTGGAGGAGACTATTAGTGCCAGTAATCTGGCAGACAAGCTGAAAAAAGTTCTGGAAGCCCCAGAGACTTTTGATGAGTTTGCCAACACCGATCCCCTTGTAGCCTTTGAGCAAGCAGCAGCTAGGGCTGGCCGAGAGGCTAGAGGTTTGTTTGCAGACTTCCAAGCTGGCGGTACAACCACTCTAGAGCAAGTCAATGACGCCGTTAAAAAATTCTTGGATGCGGATCTTGTTGCGAGAACCCAAAAAGAAGCGGCTGGACTGAGGGACAGCTTGTCAGAGGTTCCGGATGAGCTTCAAAAGATTGAAGACGCACTTGCAGGAGGTTTTATCGACAGGAACGACGAAGCTTCACAGAGGCTTCAGGTTCTTACCAAGCAAGTAGAAGACCTTCTCGCGCTCCAAAAATTGGATGGCATAGGGGACATTGTCTTCAGTGATGAAGATCTCAATTCTCTCAACCTGGCTATCGAATCGATTGATAAGCTCAAGATCAAGATTCGGGACATGGAGAAGGCTGCTCAGCTAACCTCCTTCATCAAGGATCAGGTTGACTTCTTGGGTCAAGCTTTCCTCGAGGCGTCTCAAAGCGGAGAGAACTTCTTTACCGTCCTAAAGAGAACTTTCTTGGATGCATTCCGGGCGCTTGTAGCCAAGCTCATCACCCTTATCATCCTGTTCACCATCCTTTCTATCGTTGCAGGTGGTAGTGGAGCGGGGGCGGGTGTTGCTAAACAAGCCCTGGGAGGCGCAGACGCATTCTCAGGAGCCGCACTTGGAAACGTCTTGTCTGCCGGCTTCGGGCTAAGCAAAAGCTTGTCCGTAGGTAGCGGCCCCGCAGGATCTTCTGGATCGGGTCTAGCGGCAGGTGGCCGCACAGCCATCACAGGATCCCTTTCAGGTGATAATATCGTATTCTCAAACCAGCGCGGCACACGCGCTATCGACCGTACCTTCGGATAATGGCAGTAAACTACATCTTCGACACCAAGTATTGGGCATCTCAACCCGGTGGTTCCGAAACGCCGTACAGGATCATTATTGGCGATACTGGAGGCGTAGTTGATGAGCTTGAAGTCAACGTGGCGGCCAACAAGCAACTGGACCTCATGGACCCAGGAGCCTCTCTTGAGTGGGCTGGAGGTCAAGACAGGTTCACAGACGCCATTTCGGGTTCTACACTGAGCTTCACGGTCAATGTGAACGACGTCCAGTTAGCCAAGCTCGAGGAGTTGTTCGATCGGCCAGAGGGGTATGTGTTCGCCCTGTTCTTTGACACTCACACTGGCTCAGCGAAGCCCGTTTGGTATGGGCACTTGCTTGTGGAGGGCATTGCTGTTCAAATAAGCAATGAAAGACACATTATCGACCTCACTTTTACGGACGGACTGGCCTATTTGAGAGGCGTAGAATGGAAGGACGACAATGACGACGAGCCATACGCTCCCGTCCGGAAGAGACTAGCGTTCTGGATAAAGGAAATAGCTCTCAAGATCCCTGCTCACCACGCCTTTAGGGACTACGTGATAAATACGTTGGGGCAAACCAACGTACCGATATTCCGAGAGGTAGGGTTTCCAGATCCCCGACACGACGATCCCAACGGAAGTGGGTCGCTTGAGTACGATACCGAAGAGAGCAAGCTTTGGCACGGATATGTTCATGCAGACACGTTCAATAAGCCCAAAAAGCAGGTTGACAGGACCAGGGAACTTGAAGTACCCCTTAAATACTTCGATACAGGTGCTGTACTTGAGGATATTGCGCACACTTTTGGCGCAACAATCATCTTGTGGGAAGGGTTCTTGAACGTCGTGTGTCGCTTGGATGTCGCCACCATGAAGGGCGAAAGAGTTCAGTTCATCAGCTTCAGTCACAACCCCAGTAGCGACAGTTGGATTCAGCAGACGAACTACAACAACACACCGACACAAGCGGACAGTTTTAAGCTGAGTTCAGACCTCTTAGACGAGGATTTTGACGAGAAATTCAAGATCCGTAATGGAGCGGTTAAGCGCCGAACACTGCCCATTGAGCAAGTCAACCTAACTCACGAAGAAGGGGGGTCTGACTGGCTGTATGCTGATGGCTTCTATCAACACCCCAATATCAGCTACCTTGACTTCGACCAGGTCATGTGGAACATGTACACGGCAAATGGAGGCAACGTTCTTGGTCAGAATACTGGGCAAACTAGCACCCTATTCCAAGAGAATTCGTCAGGCAGACGAGACAAGTGGTACGTTTTTCACAACGGAGGAGACCCCACCGATGAGTTTTTCTATAACGGAGGAGCGGGTGTTCAGCTAGGGGATTTCTACACCTTCCCGGCAGACCCTACAGGTTACATGGGCTTCCCTGCCCGCACAACCACGGATCTAGAAGTTCAGAGCGGAGCTCTGATGACCATCGATTTTGGAGCCAACATCAAGCTATGGAAGGAAAATGGGGGCACATTGTCCACCACAAACCCATTGGAACCCGTTCCAGCCGCTTATATAAAAATGGGGGTAGGAACCACCGTGATATGGCGTCTGAGAATTCAAGTCAAAGACACTAACGGAGACTACTGGAGGCTTCGTAGACATGTCACAACACACGTGAACTCAGGCGGGAGCCCCGACGGAATTAACATCGACAACATTCAGGTTGCACTTGATTTTGTGAATGTAGGGGGTGTTTGGATCCCTCAGTTCACAAACATCGATAGAACTTACTTCAGGAAGGTTTACGGAAGCGTAGACTGGGTAAAGAGCGGCACAAGTGGGTACAACGACGCCTGGTACGAGATCATGGGCCCTCATGAAGACACCAACAATTCCGGCGACACTTGGGGTGCTCCTACGATCCCGCTAACAGTCCAGTACGGGAACCAAACCAACTTCTGCCCCATGGGCACTCAGATTGATGGTGAAGACAATGGTGAAGGTGTCATTCTTGAGGAAGGTGAGGACAACACGTTCCACAACTTCACCAAGGAGATGCTTCAAATCACCCTACCTTACGAAACTCAGGGGTCAAACAACCAACTCCTGCTTGATTTCGAAGAATTTTACATTGAGATGGGGGTTGAGTTGTGGCCTCCGTACTACGGCCCCAGGATCAACACTGGAAGCTTTCCATCAGGCAGTCCAGTACCTTACTTCAGATCCGCTAACGCAGATGGGACTGGAGGGTCATGGGTGGGCGCCGCCCAGAGCTATCTAGAGTGGAGGATGCTGCCCAAGCACGTTCATTTCACAGGATGTCGAATCTCTATTGGTGACACTTCTGAAACTTCTGACTTCGTAACGAGGATCAACGGCGGAAATGGGTATGAGACAGTGAACATCGGCTCGTCAAGACTCGGTTCTAGATACGGGTTTGTAAACACCCACACCAACGGCATCATCGAGATGTCTGAGATCGACTCAAATGGAAGCCCTTACCCGTACAACAACGGAACCAAGGTCCAGAACCTGCAATGGAGGGCTCACAAAGCTGGCGACACAGACAGCCCGGACCAGCCAACCGAGGTCTACGATTCCCTACACAGCTATGTTTGCCATGCCTACATGGACATATTTGGTGAACATAGAAGCTACTACGATCTTACAGCGGTGGCTACAGGGGACGCTAGCTCCCTCATCAGCCCATTCGGCGTTTATGAAACGGCTTTCACCCAAGACAACCCGAACTTCTTGGTCTTCACCACCGAATTCCTTATGCCAATGTCCATGAAATGGACGGCGAACCAAGGGGTTTCGGGGTCTTTCTTGAGTTGCGGATTTGAAAGGGATGTCAACCCCTTGATCAACGAGTGGGTCTTCCCAACCCCGGGTGATCCCACTGGGGGCAATGGCTCAACAGGTAATGGTGGTGGTGGTCTTGGAAAGGGGGATAACGACCCTACCGAGTACGTCCCTGGATACCCAAACCCTCCCGGAGGGAAGCTCGATCACGGATTTAACGGTTGGGGCACGGTTCAAAATATCGCCACAAAGACTCATCCTATTCAGATACACCCAAGATCGGACAACACCCAGAATGGTAAGACCCTTTGGGAGAGTATTCGGTATTTCCACGATGCTGATAACAAGATAGACCTTTTCGACTTTGAAGACATCGAAACTAGGATCAAAAGAGTCACTTTCGACCCACTCCCTTCTGGTGACTCTATCGTCATCGCGGACTCCAACGGCGATCTAAGCCACATTGTTGACGGAACTTCAGGGCAGATCCTTCAGACCGATGGGTCTGGAGGTTACAGCTTTGTGGACAACACTGCTTCGAGTACAGACACGATTCAGATCGCCTCTCGCTCACCGCAGCTCAACCTAACTACTGGAACAAGTTACTACTTTGGCAACACATCTACCGGCTGGGAGGGCAGTTACGTCAGGAATCAAGCGACAATCACGTCCATCTCCTACGCTTTCGCCAACTGCGGTATCGTGTGCCCTAAGCCGCTAACATCGCTGTCCTTTATGGCAAACATAAGGTCTGTGAACAGAACAGACGACCTCACCGTTAAGGTGGCTAAGGGAGGTAGGCCGGATGGGACTACGACTGCTATCACGCTGACGGAATTAGGGTCGGACACGATCACTGTGAGTCAGCTTTACCGATTCTACAAAATGGATATTGACGTCACGGGCATCACTGTAAAGAAAGGAGACTTGATTTTCCTCTTCTGGTACAGAGATGGGGTCAGCGTGAGCGCAGCAAACTATTACACAACTTGGACACTACAGGGTAGCTAAAATCATGGAAACAGAAGCAATCATAGCGTTGATTGGGCCTCTTGTGGCCCTCGTGGGGGTGTGGGTATCGCTTAATAGCGAGGTGGCCAAACTCAAAGGGCGTGTGTACCGCCTCGAAAACGACCAAAGCGAGTTAAAATTGATGTTGAAAGAGTGCGTTGAAGGGATCAACGAGCTCAAGATACTACTCGCTAAAAAAGGTATGTGATGAGAACCATCAAAACAATCGTCGTCCATTGTTCAGACACGCACGAGGATATGGACATCGGCGCAGAAGAAATCAGAAAATGGCACGTAGATGAGAGAGGATGGACGGATATTGGGTACCATTTCGTCGTTCGCAGAGACGGCTCGATCGAAAACGGTCGCCCACTTGAGAGACCTGGCGCCCATGTTAAGGGTAACAATACCGATTCGATCGGTATATGCTGGGTGGGTGGCGCTTCGAAAGCGAACGGTAGGCCGCAAGACAATAGGACGGCTGAGCAGACGGCTTCTCTCTTTAATCTCATTCGCCACCTTCAAGAAGAGTTCCCGGGGGCCGCTGTCTTAGGACACAGGGATTTTAAGGGCGTCAGCAAATCATGCCCCTGCTTTGACGTCAGAACATGGTACACAGAAGCATGTATGAGTACAGAAAAAAAGGAAGTCGACCCAAAAAACGAGGGTCACGAAAAAACGGATCGCCCGAGCATGACATTCAGGTCATGGTTATCGATCATCTCGAGTCTATGGAAACTGTACCGCTTTATTCGGCGACGGTCGGGGGGGTGAGAGTTGCCATGGGTACAGCCATCAAGATGAAGCAAGCGGGCTACAAGAAAGGCATCCCGGATCTGCTCATCTTCGAACCCAGCAATGGCTATGTTGGGTTAGCCATCGAGATCAAGACCATGTCTGGACGCGCTAGTGAGCACCAAAAAGAGTGGCAAAAAGGGCTTCAAGAAAGGGGTTGGAGGGCCGAAATATGCAAGGGGCTGAACTCTTGCGTGGAGCTGATCGACGAGTACTTCGGAGAGTCTGATAAGGTACTATAGACTTCATTGTGGTTGGTGAAGTGGCGCTCGTCGCCAGGAGAGGGGGGTTTCGGCCCTCCTTTCTATTCCCTGTTCATCTCAACGAACTCATCGACAAACATGCGTTTTTCATCAACAGATCCCTCGACAACCCTCAAGTAGTGAGGTGTTCCAGGGCCAATGTATGACCCCCAGACGTTGTATTGCAGGAATTCAACAGCTTCCTCCCAAGTGCAATCGGGATTTGCGCGTTGAAAACACGACACCATTGCCCATTTGTCGTAGACAACTCGAGGTACCTCACCCTCCGTGTCAACGCCGATAATGCACTCATCAAAGCCATCTGCGTAGTAAGTTTCGTTGTCAGTCATTCAGAATCACGTTGTCGACGTAAACATACCCCCTTTTTGTGACCTCCACGAGGCCATATCCATGCTGCCAATCGTTCCTGGGGTGGTAATTAGGGCTTGGGTCCCCAAGATGTCCTAAAACGTGGCACTGAAGCAGTTTTCCAGCCCCGTCTCTGGTGTAGAAGCTCTCCGGCCTGTGCAAATGACCACAGATGGCGCTCTTCTTCATCTTGCCAAACAACTTCCTGCTTGGGTTGACACCTCCCACACCCCTCATCTCGTGACCATGAAGGAAGCTCATGTCCCCGCAGTGAATAAAGGCGTCCTGCACATACTCGATCTCCTGAGATCTGAGGTCTAGTAGAGTAGACATCTGAAGCTCTGGCATTCCCACGAATTGATCGGCATTTTTGGCGATGTAGTGCTCCAAACGCACCTCGTGATTGCCTTCGATGTAGTAAATGTCGGCGTTCGGGAATTCAGACCGGATGTAAAAAGCCATCTGAGCACCTACCTTGAGCTCCTCCTGGAAGGAGAGGGTGCCAGGGTCGTTGGGGTACTTGCTGATGCGATGGAAGTCCATCATGTCCCCAAGGATGATCACGGTGTCCACATCAGCTCTCTTACCAGCCCTTATGGCCGTGTCTAGGGCCTTTACGTCGTGATAGGGACAATGAATGTCCGCGAGCACCAGAATCCACCGATTTCGGCTGATCGTGATGTCATTCTTGCGTTTTTTGAGGTAGCTTCGGGGCGCCATATCACTCATGGTAGTCAATCTTGAAGTTCTCAGTAATTATATCAGCCATCCAGCCCCCGGCGGGTAAACCAATCGCATTCAGTAGCTCGTCGATTATTGAGGCCTGGTCGGGCTCCATCTCCGAGTCCTCGAACCACCCAGATGCTTTTTGCGCGTTCCATAGTACCCAAGCTCGAGTCTTCTCGTCGAGAATCATGCACAGTTCAGGGTTTTTGGCTGAGAACTCCTCCCTCGAGAAGTCGTCCATATCCTCAATGTAGTGCTGGTAGGACTCATTCATAGTTACCGGGATCCTCGTCATCTCAGACGCTTCGATCATCCTTTGAATCGTCTGGTTCACATGCCACGGCTTTCGACCAAGGATGTCTGCGATCAAGGTGTTGGGAAGGTACATGAAGTGACTCATGTAATACTGCATGGCAGCCCCCTGTTGCCTTGTTGGCTCTCGGTCCTGAGACCCCAGGTATTGATGCGCCCACAAGTGAGCTTCCTCCTCGGAGTAAAAGTGAATGTTCTTGTACCTATTCATCAGCATTGGTTGAGGTCAAAGCCACTATGAAGGCCATGGAATCCGAACCCTTCCGAGATGACGACTTCGCAGGACTGTTTTGATCGCTTGACTGTGTACGTGAGAAACCCAAATGAAGCAACATACTGCCCATCCTCACGGTAACTGTCCGCGATTGCCTCGGCAAGCTCCAATACCTCCTCTTTTTCGATGTAGTAACCTTCAAGATCTACCTCTATTTTGACATTGAGTTCCACGCCTCAATTTATGGTTGTGTTGTGTGAGAGATTCATTATGGCACCATTGAGATCACTCGAGACGCCCGAGCCAGGTTCAGGTCTCGGCAGTAGAACATGAATGAATGTTTTCCGCCGTGACGCCCCCTCTCTTCAAGGTTGAGGGCCCTGAGACGACCCTTGAATTTACGCATAGCCCAGGTGTTGTATCCATTGCCCAAGCAGTAGGTCCTAAAGCTCTCCATAGCTGAGTCCTGATGTACTTCAACAAGATTGTGGTCGCTCTCTTTGCAGCTTAGCCCGCATGCCTCCATCCAGCTCATGAAGGGGTCGCCCTCTACCTTAAGACGCTCCAACTCCTGCTCAAGAACCTCTGGACGCAGCAACATGCCGTCGTGAGCTTTAAGGTGATCAATCAAAGCGGTCGCCAGGCTCATGCCAATACCGCCCTTGGCCTCCTCCGTTGTAAGAGCGTAAATTAGGCCGCTGTCACGCTTCTTCTCATCCTTAGCTTTCCGGAAGCTCACAATGTCAAAACGACGAGCGACACCGGGGTCTGAGAGCACGTAAGAAAGGCCCATCTCATTTGATGCCACTACCAGGCTTGCTCTTGGCGTAATCTCGAGGGGTTCAGCGTAAAGCTTACGCGCAATGATAGGTTCCTTGCTTACGATCATTTTCAGGGCATCCTTATCCCCGATGTTCTCACTTGCGTCAGCAGAGACGCATAAGGTGGCGTGAGCCAGGCGCATGCGGTGGCGGCTGTCATCCCTCGTGATCTGCGCAAGGTTGTCCGTGCGCATGACGTTGTGGTGACCGATGCAGCCAGCAATGGCCTCGATAAGTGTTGATTTACCCGCTCCTGCCGCTCCTATCAAGAGCAGGATCTTTTGCGCCTTCATGGGGTCTCCAGCAAGGGCATTTGCAAAGCTCGCAAGGACATATCTGCGTGAGTCCTCGTTGGGTATGGCTTCGCTCAAAAACTTCTCCCACTTCTCGCACTTCGCCTTGGCGTAGTACTTGGTGGGAATGCAGTAGGTCGACAAATCCTCTGGCCTGTGACCATCCACAAAACGGTGGCGGGATCCCTGAAACGATAAGACACCATCAAGGAAAACAATCCCCTGGACCCCGCCGTTGGGTTTGGGAAACACGACGTCTGGTTTGCCATAGCTGCTAAAGCTCTTGTCAAACTCTCTCTTGAAGTCGCTAGTTAGAATGTTGGGACGGAGCAGTCCGGCACCCTTTGCAAAAGCCTGGACCACTTTCTTCTTCTGTCCCTCAGAGATGGGCTCGTAGTGAGTCCCAACCCAAATGCTCGTCATGCCGCCGATCTCGAGAACCGGGTAGCCGCAGACGGTGCTAAGCATCGGGATACTGATGCCCAACATCGCGGCCGCACTCTTCGCGCTGCATTTGTCGGGATCGTAAGGGATCTCGACGGCTTCAGCAACACGATCGGGCGTGACCAAAGTCTCTGCTAGCGAGCAGAGCTTCTCAACGGAGCTTGTGATCAGTGAATCCTTGTTCATACCATCTTGCGCGTACCTCGTTCTCAAATCGAACTTGGCGAGCGTTCAATGCATAGATACATGCTTCAATGATTTCTTGACGACTTTCACCATCCAGACTTTTCAACACACCGCTGTCGAAAACACTTCCGTAGGTGTGTGCCATGTGTAGACCATCCTCCTCAAGGTCAACGATCGTCTCGCTGTCGTCCTCCACATTGATGTCTCCAATGGCGTCAAACACTTCGATGAGCTTCCAGTGGTTCATGAAGATGTCGAAAACGGTATCGGCATCAGCCTTGCCCTGGGCGTTGGTCTCTGCTTGGAAGTACGCATCGAGCCCCTCCTTGAAGTCGGCAGCAATCTTTTTGAAAGCCTCTTTCTTTGTCATGTAGTAAAGATAAAAGGGCGCCTCCGTGTATCGAGACGCCCCTCAATCTACTTACCTAAAACCCGTCAGAACGGGAGGTCATCAGAGACTCGTGGTGCAGCCGAGACTTCCGCCTGAGCTTCCTTCTGGCTTGGTTTCCCCTGGTCGTAGTCGTATCCACGGCCATTACCGAGGATCGGGCCCTTCAGCCCTTGATCACGCAGCTCTTTGGGGATGTCCTGCGTGACCATGTAATCGTAGCCGTAATCGCTGTCCGGTGTGTTGACCAGACGAATGTTGATGTACGACCCTTTCTTTCCTTCGACAATTTGAGACTTGTCGATCATCTTGAGGTTGATAGAAGCGTTAATCGCCTTCGGGATAGTGTGATCCATACCTCAAAGATCGCACACCTTCTTGATGAAGTCCCCGATCTCACGCTTTGAGGGAGCGTAGTAATTCATGGGGTCCTGTTGGTTGAGCTGCATCCGAACAATGATGTCCTGAATCTCGTCAGTATCCATCGAGATACTGTAGTCCATGAGCGTATCGATAAGGTCGTCTTTCTCCTCGTGACTCAGGACGCTTGACCGCACTAGTCTGGCGGCAAACCTTCGTGAGTTGTGGTTGGCGTTGGTGTAGTCGTGCTCCGGCGACTCGTCGAACATGTCGTCGATCCAGTCACCCATTCCTCTTCCACTCTCTTATTGCTGCTTTCAAGAAGCCATGTACAAAGGCCAGGACAAGACAAGCTGTCCACGCACCACATACATATGCAATTACCTTCGTCATTCGTCAATTTCGTCCTCGCTGTAAACTCCTAGTTGATAGAAGTCGGCCATCTTGAGAACCACGCGACCAAGCGCCCTCTTTTCAGCCATGGCGACGGGATAAGCATTGCGACAGTTCTTAGGGCTAGCTTCGCCGTAAGACTCGACAGTCTTCACTTGCTCCTCAAGCTTCCCTGTCTTTTCGCTCGCCACCTTATACTCCACCATGCCATATGCCTTGATGCAGTAGAAGCCCTTCTCTACATCCGAGAACTCCGGGACCACCTCGTAGTGGATAATACAACCCATGCTGCGCTGAATCTTCTCAACGCCCTGACGTTTGATGATCCAGAACCCCTGGGGCGCTTTGAAAAAGTCGTCAGGTACTAGGCCGTGTCTCTCCGCTAAGACGCGAAACTTATCCTTCTGCTCACTCATTTACCGTGAAGTTCGAGAACTTGCTCGACAAGCTCCCTGTTGTATTTGATGTTCTTGTGTTCGTTCCAGATGTAAGCGGACATGACGTCCTTCTCTTTCAGCAAGAAGCCGATGGTTCGCTCACCCTTGAACATGATGTCGCGAATTTCGCTCCATCTCTTGAGCTTTTCTTCAGGGACTTGATCCCCGTAAGCTTCGATTGCAAAGTCAAGCTCCTGAGCTGCGTTGCCCAGGAGCGTTGACACATGCGTGATTTGTGCTAGGTTCATTAACCGCGCTTTTTGCGGCGGTCTCCTGTGATTGCAGTGATGAGCATATCGACGTAACCGAACACCTGATTATCAGTGTCGGTAGGCGTGAGATTGACCACGATTTTTGCGAAAGCCATCACGCCGAGCAGGAGCGCCGCCCAGTTGGTAAGGATGAATGTTGTAAGGTCCATGAGATTAGTATTCGTACAGAGAGCCATCGAGATTGTACACCACGAGGATCTCTTGCTTTTCCTTTGGATTGGTTAGTGTCACCATGTGAGCCCACTTGGGTTCTCTGGTTTCACTGACAAAGGTAGGCTCGATATGTGAGGTCATGGACCAGCCCTCACACTCAACATAGTCTAGAGAGATGAGCCAAGCGAGATTCTCGGGGATGACACCGAGCTCTATGCACTCGGCGTCAAACCTGATGTCAACGTGAGGTTCGTCAGGGAGATTCGGTTGCAATGCGTATGCCGCTAGCAATAGAATCGGGGATATGGTCAGAAGAAACATCATTTGCTATCATGTTTAAGTGTGTGTTGATTTCGGTCTGAATAGATGTTAGCTCGTCGTGATCGACATCGACACCTTTCACTGAAGCTTCAAAAGCAATCTTCGAGAGCACTTGCCCACATGCTAATAGGTGTCTACTGAATAGACCCTCATCGTATGGCTCACACTGCCTCAGTTTAACCAGGTGGTGGTTGTAGTGTCGAAGGTGGTCCGCTAACTGCCAACCGGACTCCTCGTCCAAGCTTAGCTGTTTTATGCCCACGCTCAAAGCGAAGAGGCGCATTCTACGATACAATTTCATGGCTGCAAGAGTGATTTGAGATACTCACGAAAACCGAGACTCGTTAATTCACGAACTTTGATTTCCTCACCGCTCTTTTTGCGTGGGCGACCACGTTTCTTTGAGAGAAGTCCGAGACGCTGTTTCTTGCCCCACACGGAGTTCACTGTACGGTCGAGCTGCTTGGCAATCTCCTGATCAGTGAAGTTGTTAGCGACCATAGTCTTGAGCATCTGCACCTCCTCATCTGTCCATCGAGGCATCCGGCCAGTAAAGTTCTTTCTGAACTCACGGACCTCTTTAACATCTCTATTCAGGGTTGCTGCAATTCTGTGGTCCGTCAGGTTGAACGGGTTGTCCATAATGAAAGTCTTTTCCGCGACTGTCATCGGCTTTGTTTTTTTAGGCATGGGTTTTGGTTTTTGGGTTAGTATTCATAGATCTGTCCGTTTGAATATACCGGTATGCTGATGTACTTGGTAGGGTTGTCGGCAGCGGTCCCCTTGAATCCAATACGGAGCTGCCACACGTCCTCACCATTCTTGGTTAGGGGCAGGACACAACAGCTCATGCGTCCGGGGACTTTTCTGTAGTGAGTGTCGAAACCTGGCTCCTTAGCTCTCAGCGTGTACCAGAACCTGCGATTGGGCTTACCCTTCTCAAAGCCAGCCTTGAGACGCAGTAGATTCTTGGGTACCTGCCTCATGTTGTCCCTTCTCCAAACATTAGCTATGTTAAGCACAACAGACAGGGTAAATAGGAAAACAAGTATCGTCATCGTTCAAATGTAGGGTTTTGAAATCGCTCTTCCAAGGGGTCGAATCGAACAGGGAAAGTCTTGCGCAGGTAAGAGTCATTCACAAAGCATCGCCAGATCGTAAACTTGTAACCAAAGCGATCGAGAGTCATGTGAGTCACGCCTCCGGGATCAATCATGTTGTCAACAGTCTTCCAGTAGCTCTTAAAGACAATGTTATCTTCCTTGCTTAGCTTGAGCTCCTCCTTAAAGTTGGGGCTCTCCATGGCTAAACCGGCGACAAACAACATCAGGGCTGTCTGATCGTGGATCGAGACAATCTCCTTGGTGTCGTGCTCGAAAGCCACAAACATCGGTGGCTCAGAGAACTGCCCCTTGTCGTCCCATTGGCAATGAACCTCCGTGGAGGTCGCAAAATCAGCGCCACTTCGCAAGGCTTGCCGCTCCATGTCCTGAGCAAGCTCTTTCTTGGAGTTCAAAAGACATTCGACCTTTCCGCTCTTACCCACCACCGTAGGGTAGAAGGTTCTACTCATGCCCATGTTGTCTATGAACTTGAGTCTCTTTTCTGTAAGTAAAATCATGATACGAAGTTTTCAGTGTGCCAATTACGAAGGGGTTCGTTCTTGTCGATGATGAACGAGATGACCAAGAAGTTCTCAGTAGCCGTGTATATCTCGAAAAACTCGAGTCCGTCGGGAAGCTCTGTCTGCGTGTGACCGAGAGCTTCGATGACTTCGACGTACTGATTGTGAGTAAACAAAGCGACACTGCCGTCAGCTTTGAAGGGCTGAATCTTGAGGTGAAAATTTGTGGTGTTGGTGAAGAAGACGAAGTCGCACTCAAGACCATCGACATCCTCGCGCATCTCGTCGTCGGGATCCCCGAGACCGAGGTGATACCGCATCCTGTCGTTGACATGGGATGCGACGTTGTTCATAGCATAGGAATCGTGGATCATAGGAATTTGTAACTTAGGCATGGTGTTATTGCATTTGGTATAAATCAGAAGACATGAGCTCTCGGCCCCAAGAAACTACTCGAGTAGCTTGGTAGTTGTCGAGGTTCTCTCCGTGGAGAGACGCCCAGAAGGGATGGGTGCGGGGGTTGTACGAGACGCTGTGAAGGACTTGGTGCCGACGGAAGTTGCTGTCGGGATCGTCTGTGACATTGACAGGAATCCATTGGACAAGGTAGCACTCGATCCATGCACATACCGTCTTGTTCTCTCCCTTGAAGATGCGTCGAGCGGTGCCGGGTTGGTTGCGAAACTTGCAGTCGTCAAGAACGAGGGAAAACTTCTGAGGGTCGATATACGTGACCTCGTTGGTTTTGGTGTTCTTGATCTGCCACTTCTTGTAGTTCTCACCCTTGGCCAAGTGGAAACGTACTTTGTAAGGTCTCATTTGAATGTGATTTCGTTAGGGATGATGTTGATTACTTCATAGGTCGAGTCGCTGTTGATGATGTCGACTACATAGCCCCTCCATTCCTCGACTGAGAGATCGCGCTCGTTGTCGAGGGGTAGTTGAGAGTTATGCTTGTACCCTACCTGCAAGTCGTCGAGAGAGCAGCCAGTGCCGTAGTTGCCCCATCCCGTGAAGAGTGAGTAGTGGATAGAACCCTCCTTGAGTTTGGCGATTAGTGTTCGCTTGTTCTCGAGAGAGTCGTGGAGTTGGAGGTGTGCAAGTTTCATAGCTTATAGTTTTAAGATTTTTAATTAGTGACTGCGTGGCAAATCGTCTGGGCTGAGGCGCCCTGTTCTAAGTCCTTTGTTGTAGAACCGAACGAAGTGCCTGGCCCAATTGTCCTTGCCGCTTTGGGTAAGAATGCTTTCGAAGTTTTGATCGAGGGCGTGGAAGAGGCGCTTGAGGTTGAATCCATCAAGTTTTCTCATGTCTACGATAGCCATCAGCACTGCCTTACTTGTGAAGGCGGAGTTCATCTTCCCGTAAGCAATGAGCTTGGTAAGAATCGCGTGCTTCTCCGGCGTCATTTCATACACATACTTGCCACTGGTGACAACCTTTGTGTGAGCGCCTTCATTCTCCGAGAGTAGTGCGCAAATTGACGTCATCTTGTGGGGTTTGTATTTCTCTCCTGCCTGACGCAACTTGACGTAGTTCTCATTGCCCCCGGTAGCGTAGTAGTGAATCCAATCACTCATTCTCCACTGCAACTGATGGGCGTTCATCTCCGCCACATCGGTCATCGACATGTTCTTCTGAATGTAGGATAGCTTGACTGGTTTCTTGGCTGTCTTGTTGATGAGACGGATAGCTTCAACCCTGTGTTGACCATCGAGAATCACACCTTTCTTCGAGACTGTGATAGGTGTTTTGAGGCCGACTCGCTTGATTGACTCAGCAAGACGCCGAACAGCCCCCTTGTTTATGTACCTGTTCTGATGATGGAAGGTGAACTGGTCGAGGCTTGTGGTGTATTTGACATTCATAGCTTATAGTTTTTTACGATTCATAATTTTTTGTGGAGTAAGGTTTGGTAGGTCGTCATATTCTACGACCCGAAACCACCGAGTCCTGTTCTCTCGCCACGACACGATCACGTAGTTATCATCGGGGTGATCGAAGATGTGGTCGAAAGGTGGGATGGTGATGTCGTCTATTGTCATGCAGGTTTGTATTGAGGTTCGGGATCGTGGTGGTTGATTAGTGTGAGTTGGATTTCTGATTCGTGATTATTGTGTAAGGGGTTGAGAAATACTGCGTCTACATAGAAATCGTAGGTGTCCTCGTAAGCCGTGGTGTCATGGACGACAATCGTGACGATGTCGTCATCCTTGCAGTCGGACATGGCGTCAATAAGTTCTTTCTTAGTCATGGTTGTCTCGTGTTGTTGGTGTGATTTCCATGGTTACATCCCATGTTGCTTGGCAGTCCTCGCATTCGAAGTCGTGGCACTGCTGTACCCAACCTCCTGCGGACCACCCTGTTTCTTGTGAGCCGAGGAAGATGCCCTCGCCTCCGCACTTGTGGCATTTATTGTGTTGTGTCATAGGTCAATGATTACGCCCTTGGATTCAAGAGCATCGGTTATATACTCAGGGAGGTCGAAGCATCCGTCGTACCCCGTGAGGCGGACACTGCCGTCCTCATCGTGCGCTGTTTCGAGCACACCCTCTGCATAGAAGCGGTCGCCACCTGTTTCGAGGTCGTAGGTTTCGTACCACCCACCATACTGATGGTCAGGGTCAATAGACACCGAGGTGTCCATCTCGACATTCTTCTCAGCGTCAACGTCTACGTCGTGGGCTGTCCGCATTGATACAAAGGGGAGTGTGTGCTTGAAGGAGTGTGTGAATTTCATGATTACCAATTAGTGAAATACGAGTCCGACATTGGGTGAAGGGTTGAACCACTTGGTAGCCATAACGTCGGAAGCCATGGCATCGACATAACCTTCGGCAGTCATGTCGTCATAGGTTGAGAAGATGCGAGCGTGGCGGTGCTTGGTCGTGTCGATCAGATCGTCACGTGTGCCACCCTCTGAGAAGATGATGTCGAAGTTGTCCGGGATGTCGTCACGCTCGAGAAACAGGGGGACAGACTTGGTGTAGGAGTAGAAGCGAACATCGGGCAGGGCTCGAGCGATGGCAAACCACTTGTCGATGTAGGCTCGAGAGTAGTAGTCGCCAGAGTCGTGAACCCGTACCATGTCGGCTCGCTTGCGCTTGACCTCGTCAACCATGATGTCGACAAAGTCGGCGCACTTGGTAGCTTGGTAGCGCTTGATGAATGCGGGCTTGACATTGGACCAAGAGTAGGCGCCCTTCTGAGCATAGCAGTACTTGGCGCAAGACCCTGCGAAGGGACAGGTGCGTCGTCCTGACTCGGGGTCGACAAGAGCGGGGATGCCGAAGTTCATAACCTTGAGGCCGACGGCCTTGCTCGTTTTCTTGAGCTTGGAGTTTTGTGTGAGTAAATTCATAGTATATAAGATTGAGACAAAGATATGGTGGTTTATTTAATTATCCAAATGTCTATTGAGTAGACAAATCTTCAGCGATGCGGTCCTCGAGTTCCCTGATGTCGAGAGAGTTGAGCATGATGTCGGGTACAGGTATCGTGAGCGTACCGACTCCCTTCTCGAACACCTCGATGAAGAAGCCAGTTATCGTGACGCTTGGGGGGTCGGGAGGTGTGAGGTCGTCGCCTGGGCAACCTCCGTCGACCTCGTATCTAGCGATGAGCTCGTTGCTCTTGATGGTGGTGCGAGCCCAGCTCTCTCCTGTGGACTCGACGCCCCATCGTTCGATTAAAAATTCTTTCATTGGATTGTGGATTCGTGGATTTCTAAGTGCAGCAAGACGTCACTGCCTTCGTCGTCGAGATAGAAGACGTTGGGATGGTCGTCATGGATCGTGGCTTCTGGGTGTCTGTCGAGAGCGTACTGACGCTCCTCAGCAAAAGCCTTGAGGGCATCCTCTCGTCGTGCAAATACTCGTGTGTATGCTTCGCTTGGATAGATGCTCGAGCTGACGAGAGAGTAGACCTTGAGGTCTTGTTCGATGTAGTTGATGATGTCTTGAGAGGTCATTTTCATGGTCGTGGCATTGTGGGTTGGATACCTTGGTTCATGAGCTTGATGGCCACTCGTGTTCGCTCGATCGGGTCGAGCTCTGCGTACTTGCGCTTGATGAGTTGGTCGAGGGAGATGCGGCGACGCTTTGTGGTCGTGCGTTGATTGGTATAAGACATAGTATAAAGGTTTGTGCTACTGGAGTAGCGGTTAATCCGGAGAGTAATAGGTAATGCAGAGCTTGCCGTTTTCATCGTAGTGACGTTCGACAGGTCGGTGAGTGACTGAGCCATCGACGTTGAGATAGTACTCCCACTCTTCGTTGCAGTCGGCATCGATTGGCACGACGCCCCACCCGGTGGTGTTGGAGTCGTCGAGTCCGTACTTTCTAGAGTCCCTGCTGCTTGAGCGCAAGAGCTGAGCAAACTTGTATTGGGGGTCGTCGCCTCGATCGGCTGAGAAAGACTTGTTGAAGTCCTCAAGCCATTCGAGAGTTGCTTCGGGATTTCCGCTCCAGTGCTTGTACACTTTGTAATCTTGGTGGACGCCTTGCTTGTCCTCGCTGAGGATGTAGATGGTTGCTCGAGTTGCCATGGTTCAAAGGTTTGAGATGATTGCGAATGAAACGACGATGAGGAATGATGCGACGTACAATACGTCATGGAGTTGAATGTTCATGAGTTCTAAGATTTGAGAATGTCGAGAGGTCGAGAGCTCGAGAGCTCGAGAGGTTGAGAGATTCGGGGTTTGATGTGGTGTCTACTGAGTAGACATCAGTCCACTTGGTTTTTAAGTGGGTCCCAGAACAGGATAGCTAGGACCGCGATGGTGAGTACGATGTAGAGTCCAACCAACGTGGCGTCGGACATCTGGGCTGTCATTGGTTCCATGGTGTATGTGTGTGTGGATGTGGGTGAATCAAAGGGCATAGTGTGGATGACCTGCCTTGACCTTTTGCCAAGCACGGCCGTACAACTTTTTGAGTTGGCGGTTGACCTCTCGATCTGAATGTGTGGATGTGTCTACTGAATAGACATCAGGTGACTTGGACACGTGCATGTCCACCTCTGCATTGAACGCAGTACACATGCTGATGCGGGTGGTCATTGCATCGGTCTTTGAACGGGCACGGGAAGAACGATTGGGTGCCTTACTACCAGGAGATTTGCACGAACCATGCGGGTGGATTTTTTGGTGGCGGGGATGGAGGGAAACTCTGGAAATCATGACTACTTTTTTTGGGGGAAATCCCAACTTTTTTGGGGGAAAATTTCCTTAAATAAATGTGTGCGTATGCGCATTTCCGGGGGTGGCGGGTGGCGGGGGTGGCGGGTTGGACGTGGCGGGGGTGGCGGGTTGGAGAGGGTGCGGGTTGCACCCTCCCTTTGCCGCGGGTGTCTACTGAATAGACACCGCGCCCACCTTATTTGAAGGCCTTGAATGCGGCCACCAATTTAGCGACCTCCTTTGCATCCGCACCCGTTGACGCCTTGAAAGTGCCGTCCTCGAACAACGTCACATTGAAGCCGGGGGTGTCCCCTTTGGCCTTGGTCAATGTGCCCACGGGCTTCGGTCCTTCCTTTTCTTTCTTGGTGGCGTATGCCTTAATCAGCCCGCTAATGTTTGGCGCGGTCTGGTTTTCTTCGCAGTCTTGGACGTAGTCTTCAATTTGCAACGTGGTGAACTTTGCCGCTTGAATGTAGCGAAGGAACATTGCCCGCTTAAGTGTGCCAACCCATTCGATTAGTTGGTTTTGGGTTAGGGGTTTGCCTGTGGCGTCATCGACTAGGGCGCCCGCTTTCCTTTGGGCATCCAACGCGGCCAATGCGGCGGCGTGCTTGAGTTGGTTGGTTAGGGTGGTGCGGCCGTTGGTCGTGGCCGCCTTTGCAAATTTGCGGGCGTCTTTGCGGACGTCGGTTGCAGGGGTGTCTACTGAATAGACTTGAGGGGTGAATGTGAAGTTTTTCATCTGAATAAAATAATGAATGAATAAATGAATGAACAGAACAAAGGTAGTCAGAAAATTTGAACTACCAAATAAAAATGAATGTTTTTTTAGAGGGCGAATGAATCCGTAGCGTAGTCAAAACGGACCCCGCGCATCCCGTTCAAAACGGCGGCGCAAAAGTCACGCCGTGCGGCGGCCGTTATGCAGTAGTGTTGCAAAGACGGGGTGTCTTTGTAGTCATTGACGGCGTTTTTATTTGAGGCCCAAACCGAATGCAGTTCACGCGTGGTTAAATTCATTGCACGGGTCCGAAATTGTGCGAACTCATAACGCGCCTCCCCCGTGGGTAGTTTGTAGTCGCTGAACAGGTTGGTGGTGTGTGAATAAGTCATTTTGTTGGGTGTGTTTGTTTGATTCATGACACAAAGATAGGCAAGGAAAACAAACCACCAAACAAAACACGAAAAAAAACGAATATTTTTTTTGCCTATATAAGGTAGGCCCCACGTCTACTGAATAGACACCACCCCCAACCACCCACCACCACCCACCACCAAACCCCACCACCACCACCACCACACACCACCAAACCACCACGCCA
>Ga0208667_1000196_pt1 | contig 27952 bp, 36 predicted proteins | sample 11BtaG_FD_184085 | JGI IMG/M metagenome (GOLD analysis project Ga0208667, IMG submission 184085) | Marine viral communities from the Subarctic Pacific Ocean - 11B_ETSP_OMZ_AT15265_CsCl metaG (SPAdes) (version 2) | ecosystem: Environmental > Aquatic > Marine > Oceanic | place: Pacific Ocean... | reverse complement strand
TGGCTTATTCACTTGCGAAAAACCTTTTAAACTATGGTTTAGAAGCCGATAATGCTTGCTACGGCAACGACTTAAACCACCGAATAGACATAGGGTATAAAGGCTTAATAATATCAATTTTTATTCCTAACGCAAAATTTACTGATTGGGACAAGGAAGAGTTTGCCAGTTATTCGTGGCAAATTGAAGGCGAAAATATAAGCCTTTATTCATACGATAGAGACGGCAAAGACTTTATTCTAACTACTGAACAACTATTGATTGATTCGCTTTTAAAAGCATTGCAGGAAATTGATAGAAAAATTTATTTAAAAGAACACTCATTTGCTTGCGACACTATAAGCCGTTTTCAAGAATCGTTTTGCTTATCAAATAATATGAGATTTGACGATGCAATTCCCTTAGACGAATTTATAACAAAGCATAAAGACAAAATGCAACCTTGCGAACTTTCGCTTGCAATGTCTTTAAGTGACTACTGGAATAAAAAACTTTCTTAAAATAAATATTAATCATTAAAAAACAAATCAAAATGAAATTAAAAACACTCGCAAATAATCAAACTATAGTTGAATTGCCAAACGGTATTGAATTATTCTTCTCTTATCAAACGCCAGTTGCAGGGCGTGACACTCACGGCTACTTTAAAACTAGCCGTTACTATTCACGAACTACGACAAGACATTTAAACGCTTATCTCGACGGAAGAAACGCAAGGGAAATGTCGCAAGAAACTATTGACGGAATTTCAATCAATAAACTATGAAAAACGACAAAATAGAAAAAATTGACTTTGTTCTTTATAAAACAATAAGAAAAAATTTAAACAGTAAAGAAAAAGACTTTCTTATAACTGAAGACTTAGAGAACTCTAAAAAATACTATGAAATTTTAAATTCAATAGTACAATTAATTAAAACAATAAATAAAACTAAAATAAATGAAAAATAATAAAAATAAAAATGTCATAGTCTTTGACTACAACGACCCTTATTCTATCCAGAAAGCCGAAAGAAAAAAGAACTGGTTTGAAAATAACGGCTTTAAAGAATCTTTTACTCAAAACATAGGCTTTGACAAATGGAAGATTGTCTTTGAGAAGATTGCTTAAAGATTCATTGAAGCCTTCCGTGACTGGCAAGGCTTCTCTTGAGTTTTTAAACTCTTAAATAATAACTATTAAACCATAAGTAAAAATGAATAATTATATTATAAATAAACACGCTATAAAAAAAGCCTTAATTGACGACTACGGAAGCGACATTGCCGAAAACTTAAAGCTTGTTAGAAACCCTTTTAATAAGCAATTACTGGAAGTTAAAACGCTTAACGGCACGACTTTAGAAACATACTTTCAAATACCTAAATTGGGTTGGATAAAACAATAACTAAAACTACAAATCAAAATGAGAATAACATTAAAAGACTTAGAGTCAAAAATTGACTACTTAAACAAGATAACAGGCAACCCTGTAAAAACATATTTGCCTAACTCGAACGGGGGCTTGGCTGCCCAAAAAGGAAACTACCATTTAGACATGGCTTACGGAGGCCATAAGTTAGTCCAGGTAGAAAACGAAGGGGGTGGAGTTTCCGACACTCTAAATACTGGCTTCACTACAAAAAAAGACTTATGGCATGCAATAGATAACTTTATGCGTGGTCTTGAAAGTAGAACGGAGGTGAAAAATGGATAATTATAAATTCATTGTTTGGATTGGTGGCGTAGGCGACCAGTTCAGTAATTTACTAGATGCAGAAATAGCCGTCAAAAAATGGAAGTCAAAAGGCTACAAAGATGTCGTTATAGAAAGAACGGGGGTGCGTAATGGGTAGGTTCTACAACGGAGATATTGAGGGCAAATTCTGGGTTGCGTTGCAACCTTCCGATGCCGCTGAACAATTCGGTGGCTATATGGAATTATCTTTTAGTTTTACGGACGGAGATATTGACCAGGTTAAAGAGCGCCTTAAAGAAATTGAAGATAAAAAAACATTCAAGAAAATCGATGCCTTGTTTAAGAAACATACAAGTTACAACGATGAAATGCTTACAGTCGCAGGAATCTCAACGGAGGCCTTGTCAAACTATGCAGATTATCAACTTGGTAAGAAGATTCTTAAATGCTTGCAGGAAACTGGCGAGTGCAACTTTAGTGCAGAATTATGAGAACAATATTTGTAGTAACGGAAACTTACACGATTGAAGCAACGACTATCCAAGAAGCCGAAGAGGCTGTAAGGTCGGACAACTTTAGCGTTGACAATAACTTACAGAATCACAAAATAAAAATTGAACCAAATATATAAATGAGTGACTTAACGAAAGATAGAGACGAAGAGAACCAGATTGACGACCAATGCGAACATTGTGGAGGCGTTGGCACCTGGGACTTAGAACCATTTCCCGAATACGGGTTTTGTGAATATTGCGATGGTACTGGAATTGATGAATCAAAATTAGAAAGGACCTTTGAATAATGCAATACTTAGTAACAGTACAAGAAAAGGGGCGAGGTTCTACTATAACAGTCTTTGACAGTTTGCGAGGGGCAGAGGAGCATTATATGGAAGCAGTCGAATTTGGGGCTATGTCTTGCTTCATTACGGCAGTAATGCAAGGACGGCACTATGGCAAAATGTATAAACCGAAAGGGAGGCCGTTTGAACTTTTATTGTCAAATGAACTCGACAACGCCATTGAATCAATGCAGGGTTATGAATAATGCAATACATTACATTACAAGCAGACCACGCAAAACGCTTCGGTTTAGTGCCTGCCGTTGTGCTGCACAATCTTATTTACTTCGTCCTAAAGAATAAAAAAGATGCAAGAAATAAACACGATGGAAAGTATTGGACATTTAACACCTACCAGGGTTGGACTGAATCAATGCCGTTCCTTACCAAGTTTCAAATACGGACTGCCTTGCGTTCACTTCGTGAACAAGGGGCCATTTCCGTTGGAAATTATAACAGAATGCGATACGATAAAACGAAGTGGTATAGCGTTGACGATGCGTTACTACAAGAAGCAGAATGCAACGATTATTGGAAAAAACGCACTAAAAATTTCAAAAAAGCGAGTGACAAATCTGTCGCACCAATACCAAACAATGAATATATATATATAGAACCTTATTAATTATGGGAAAGGGTATGCAACCGAAATCTGGATACAATCAAAAGAAGTATGATGCAAATTATGATTCAATAGATTGGTCCTCAACTAGAAAAAAAACCAATGCGAACAATAAAGCTAATAAGCAAAAAAGCAGCAAAGAAAAATAAACCTAAAAAGAAAAAATAATATGGGTGGACACTTCTATAATTGCAAAAATGTTCCGTTTCTAACTGAAGCGAGAACGCCAGTACAGGCTAGGAAAATAAAAGCATATCCTAGTGTAACAACAATATTGAGCATACAGATGAATGATTTCTTGCACAATATTTGGATGCCACGAAAGTTGGTAGAGCTTGCAAGGGAATACCCTGCAATGTCGGTTCACGAAATACACGACTTGAAGTATGGACAAAGAGTCTGCCCTGCAACGGGAGACTTTATCTCATCTAGTCATTTTGGTACTTCGGTTCACGAACGCCTGGAGGACATCATAAATAATAGAATCCTGGAGCAAGGCCTTGAGCATGAGGAAACACCTTATGACCCTTGGGCAGAACCTTTCATTGATTTCATTGATGAAAATAATGTAGAGCCTATTGCTTGTGAAAAGATATTGTATTGCGACAAAATGAATAGTGCAGGGTCGGTAGATTTCATTGCGAAAATAGACGGCAAGTTTCATTTGTTTGATTACAAGTGCAGAGATACAAAGGGAACAGGTGGCAAGTTCTACGAAGAGAAAGATTGCACGCAGTTAGCAATAGAATCTAAGTGGTTGCAACAAGACCTTGAACTTGATTACGAGCCAAGAATTACAAGTGTATGTATCTGTACAGAAAGCAAAAAACATTACCATAAAAATTGGTCGCTTACTCAAATGAGAAAAGGTGTAACCAGGTTTAAGTATTTAAACAGATTGTACAGGATGGATTGGATGAGAGCAAAGTAATGGATTTCTGTAGTAATTTCAGTCACGACTTAGAGGTGGGGCAAGTTAAAGAAAAAGAACTTGATGACATCCTAAGAAATAAACTCATTGAAGTTAAGACAGATTTCATTGCTAAAGATACTGGCAATGTATTTATTGAATACGAATGCAGGGGCAAGCCTAGTGGCATCGCAAAAACAAATGCAGATTTTTATTGCATTGCAGTTGAACATCTACTAATCATTTTACCTACAGATAAATTAAAAGATATTGTTAGACCTTTTTTAGGAACAGATAAAGACCGATTAGGTGGTGACAATAATCTTAGCAAAGGAATTTTACTACCAATAAAAATATTAATAAAATTAAAATGAACTATGATAATACTACCGAAAAAATTAACCACCTTAGTCTCTGCACAGGATACGAAGGAATCGGAATGGGACTTAGAACAATTCTACCAAACCTGCGAGAAGTCGCTTTCGTGGAGAGGGAAGGATTCTGCTGCGCGAACTTGGAAAGCAAGATTGAAAAGGGTCTTTTGGATGAAGCACCTATTTACACAGACCTTAAAACCTTCCCTTACAGAAAGTTTCGAGGACTCGTGGATATCTTATCTGGAGGATTCCCGTGCCAACCATTCTCTCAAGCAGGCCTTAAAAAAGCTACCGAAGACCCAAGACACCTTTTCCCCTACATCGCAAAAGGAATCGAAGAGTGCCAACCTCGAATTGTTTTCCTCGAAAATGTCGAAGGGATACTCAGTTGCAAAACAGGAGAAGGAGAACCTGTGGTCAAATATGTCGGAAGAACATTGGAAAAAATGGGTTACAGAACAGAGGTCGGAATATTCTCAGCGAGTGAAGTCGGAGCGCCACACCAGAGAAAGCGAGTTTACATCCTTGGGTTGGCCCACAGCGAGAACATCGGATGCAGAGGGAGGACGCATCGAGACGGAGATGACGGAAGTGGGCTTCAAGAGCAAGAGGCACAAGAGCAATCAAACTTTTGGGGCGAAACTGAGAGATGCAGTAGAGACTCACGAGGAGAACTGGGCTACACCGAGGGCAGGTGCAATAGACAACAGTCGTCCGAACAACAAGGGGGGAATACCCTTGGGCGACCAAGTGAAACGGAATTGGCTAACACCAACGGGGATAGACATAGAAAGAACGCCAGAAGGAATGGAGAAACGCAAGAAGTACAGAGAGAGCATCGGGAGAAAATATGTAGAGGGTTGCCTAACGGAACAAGTGAAGAATTGGTCAACACCGACTGTGATGGACTTAGCCAATATACAAGCCAAGAGAAAGAACCATCCAGGCGGAGGTCAGAAACCACCACTATGTCAAGAAGTGAAGGACTTTCCTACACCGAGTGCCAACGAACAACAGTACAGACTGCAGGGGAACACGCAAGCGAGCAAATGCTTAGAAGCTCTAGCAATAACTGGCCGTCTAGACCCAACGAAGAACAATACGGATGGGAAGCCCAACGAGTCATTAAAGTTAAATCCAGATTGGGTGGAAAATCTAATGGGTATTCCACAAGGGTGGACAGACTTAGAGCTTTAGGGAATGGCGTTGTTCCTGCTACTGCAGCAAAAGCATTTCTAACATTAATAAATAGAATTTTATGAATAAATTTGAAATTATCTACTCGCATAATGATATGCCCCCAGATTACAGGGGGTATACCATTAGATATGCTAATGATGCTAAAGCCGCGGCAAAGCTCGTTAAGAAAAATAAAGCCTACATAAACATACAAGTCGTCAATGAATTACCTCACTCAGAATAAAATAAAAGAATGGAGAGAAGCCAATGCCCCAAGGGAATGTCCTATCTTCGAGATTAAACTAACGGATGCAGTAGTTGACCACGACCACGATAGTGGGTTAGTTCGTGGAGTAATACACAGGCAGGCAAACGCATGGGAGGGTAAAGTTTACAATGCTTGGCGTAGGTACGCAAAAAATAACTGCCGTTTAGATTTCATTCAGACCTTAGAGAACTTAGTTAAATATTTAAAAAGTCCTGGTACTGACATTATGCACCCTACTGGATTGGTGCAACTAGGAAAGCGTTTCGGTAGACTCAAGAAGCACGAACAAGAATTTGCATTGAAGAATTTTGGAATAAAGAAATCTGAAATTAATGCTTGCACTAACTCCGATGAAAGAGTAAAACTTTATAAGAATATAATTAAAAATTTATGAACATAAAAGAAAAATTAAATGTACTGCAAACAACTTTGCATGTATCTAAAAATCAATATAACAAATTCGGGAATTATAAATATCGTTCCCTCGAAGATATAACATTGGCACTCAAGCAACCATTAAAAGAATTACAATGCGTTCTATTAATGCAAAGCGAGATACTGGAAGTCGGTGGCAGTAACTATGTACAAGCTACAGTTACAATAGCAGACTGCGAAAGCGATGAAAGTATTTCAGTAAGTGCTTCGGCTCGTGAAGCCACGGAATCTAAGGGAATGTCACCTGCACAGATGACTGGTAGCTCGGATTCCTATGCAAAAAAATACGCTTTAGGAGGACTCCTAAATCTTGACGATAGCAAAGATGACGATGCGACTAACACGCACGGCAAAACTATTTCTAAACCAACAACAAAAAATAAAGATATATTCTAATTATGGCTAAACAATATGATGACAATATGACCTTCGTTCTATTCGTACAAGATGTAGAAGAGGGTTCAAAGAAACCAAACACTAAGGGATACCTTACATTTAATGGTGTAAAGTATGACCTTGCTGCTTGGAGTGGTACATCTCAAGGTGGCACACGCTACCTTAGGGGTAATATGCAATTACCAAAACCGAAAGAAGAGACAGTTGCTTCTTCTTCCGTTACAGAGGAGGCCCCGTTCTAATGACGGAGTTGCCCGATTCTGGAGCAAGGACTGCATTCAATACGGGTGCAGTCCGTGACTCAATGAAAGGAAAAGGTATACCTTCAATGATTCCTACCTGTGCTATCAAAGCAATGGCTCGAAGATTCGAGGACGGAGCAAGTAAGTACGGAAAAGATAATTGGCAAAAGGGTATTCCTACATCCAGATATTGCGATGCCGCATTTAGGCATTTAATGGCCTGCAAGGATGGTGAAGTAGATGAAGACCACTTCGGTGCAGTCCTTTGGAATATGGCGTGTTGGCTTGAGACTAAGCGAATGATTGCCAATAAACAATTACCTAACGAACTAAATGATTTATGAGCAAACCAAATGATTACATAGACGAGTACAAGAAAGCTCGCAGAGGTATATCTATACCAGGTAAAACTAAAAAAGAAGTTATTGATAATTTTTATAAACAAGCCAGGTCTGATATATATTGGGCTATGGAAAAGAAATTGATAGACGACAAGATGCTTGATAAGTACAAGTAATAAAATATAAATAAAAAAATGATGGATAAAGCATTACAAGAGCCGTACTCATTAGATGCGGAAGAGGCAGTTGTGTCTTGTTTAATTAAGTCCGAAGACTCAAGTGTCTTTGACTATGTTACACAGGTTCTAACTGCAGACGATTTTTATGTAGAGAGACCTAGAATCTTATTCAAGATTATAGAGGAACTACAGAAGAAAAACTACCCAGTAGATGAGATTACTCTCCTCGAAAGGGTTAAATCAATGGGCTTTGAAGAGCAGGTCGAGGGCTTTATGGGTATACAATATGTAGCCGATAGAGTACAGACTGTAACTTCGGCACGTTATTACGCCAATATCGTCCGTGACAAGGCGATAGCTCGTAACCTTATCCGTATGTCAAGGAAAACCATTGAGGCGATTGTAGGGGGTTCTGAAGCCCATACAACGGCAAGTGCAATGGAGAATGAACTATCTGACATATCCGACAGGGTCGCTACAGAAGAATCTTTTGCAGATGCAGGGGATTTATTGCAAGATAAGCTAACTGCAATGACAGAAAACCGTTACAAGTTTACTGCACTTAGCACAGGAATCGGGCATCTGGACGAGAAACTTGACGAAGGTGGTATTGGTAAAGGAGAGGTATTTGTTGTTTCAGCACCTACCTCTTGTGGTAAAAGTCAGTTGGCTTTGAACATAGTTTTAAGGGCATCAGTACAAGACGGAATACCGATTGGTATATTTAGTTTTGAGATGCCTGCAGAGCAACTAATGAAACGAATGGTACAAACAGCAAGTGCAGTAAATCTAAAACGAATCAGAGAGAATATAGCAACAGAGGACGAAAAAGCTCGTGTCTTTGCATCTCTCAAAAAAGTTAAAGAAGCACCGATTGTAGTAGAACATTTCGTTAGGGGCATAGATGAACTACGTTCAAAGGCTAGGTCAATGAAGCGTAAACACCGAATAGAGGCACTCGTCATTGATTACCTACAACTTATACCATATGATACTCGTATGAGTAAGCATGACGGAATAGCATTAGTTTCACATAGGATTAAACAACTAGCAATGGAACTAAATATTCCTGTTATCTTGTTGGCTCAAGTCAACAGAGAGGGAGCAAAGAGAGACTCTGGTCTATCAATGCACGACCTCAAGGATAGTGGGGATATTGAGAACGATGCAGATGTCATATTACTTATGTGGGCTAGGGGTGGAGACCTACAGAACTGCAGAGTTTTTGATGGGAAAACATCTTACCTAGAACTAGATTACAAAATAGCAAAAAACCGTGAGGGCGAAAGAGACCTTATGGGTAAATTTAAATTCATAAACCAAATCGGGAGATTTCAATAATGTCAGATACAATATATAGAGAACCAACAGAAAACATATTAACTAAGGGACTGCACCAGATGACAGTCGCTTGTGAAGCACTCACTAAACAGAACGATATACTAAATAAAGATGTAGAAAATCTTAAAACTAAGTTGACAATGGCAAAAGAAAAGCTTTTAGTAAATGGCATAGAGGCTTAGTACACCTTTATGAATGATTTTATATAGTTCGTTTCTGAATTGTGTATTATAATTAATTAACATATTTGAACAAAGGTAAGCCGCTAGAGTAATCTACGGCAGGGAGAGTTTTATCATTTCCTCTTCCATATGATTCCTTTTTTCTTCTTGTAGAAAAACGTCCTCTTGGTTTAAGGGGGCGTTTTTTTATTGGGTTAGCTTGTAGTATGCCTCTTTGGTTATTACACGCTTGGACAATAACTCCTTGTAGTAAGCGATGTTGCCTGGAAATAAATCTCGCAGCATCTCTATCTGAGAACTTGTCTCTTGAGCATCTATAATACCTTCAATGGTACTTAAACCCTTTCTAGCCCCTCTTCTTACTTTGCGGAAATGATTAACTAATTTCTTTTGCAAGAACCTGTCTTCGACTTTACCGATTTCATTGTAAATCTTTTGATTGTTGGCTTCAGTATTTAAAGATAAATCTAATCCCATTGATTCAAAAATCTCATCATTGTTTTGCGTCTTATCTTTTGGCAAATTAGGTAAGACTTCTCCTCCTAGCATCAAGTAACCTACCTCCTTAGAACTTAACCCTGCTCGCTTCATTACCTCTGCTGCTTTTTCTGGGCCTTGTCCAGGATATTGTTTTTCTAAAACAAAAGATAAATTCTTGTAGTGCATTCTTTGTCGCTGCATTAATCGTTTATAACTTTCGTTAGCCTTATTGTACTCTCTTTGAAATTGTCCTGGAGTTGATTGCATCTGCTCTAACTCATATCTCAACTTTGTACCCCATGCGTTCTTCTCTTGTCTTAAACTACCATAATCATTGCGAACTTTGTTTTCGCCCGCTAGTTCTACTTCAAAAGCATTTACCCTCCAACCTGCTTGGCGTAGGAAAACTTGATTAGTAGTGTACCTTGCTCCAGGCTTCTGTGCTTTTATTAACTTTTCTACTTCCCTAGCTTGCCCAGGCTTAAACATATCCTCTACAGTATAGTCTATTATTTCACGGAAAGCCTTTATACCTTCTTCTGTAGTAATCTTATCTTCCTTGCCGATTTCCTTTATGTTATATCCACCCTTCAGTAAGCCTAGATAGAAGAAAGCACCTTCTCCCTTGAACTCCTGTAGAATCATTTGTTGTAAATTGGTTTCACTAGTATCATCAAAACCTGCAGTAAAAGCTTGGCTAATCATACGTTGTGGCAATAGGTAAGAAGTATTCATATAATTAAACTTCGTACCATCTGCACTTAATTCCATCATCAATGGAGAGTTCTCATCGTACTCTGGAGTAAATGTTTCTATTAAAGCACTTTTAGTTTCCGAATCTACTCCATGGCTTTTCTCCCACGAAGACATCCATGCACTCATGCCTCCTATAACTGCCGCGCTACTTGCTGCACGTTTTGCACCCATCCACCTTGAGGCAGCCATATCGGGAGGACCCATATCTATTCCTAGATTACTTCCTAGTTTGCCCCTAAATAAATCTTTAATTTGTCTACCTTGGTTATATTGATTTCTCAAAAGCTCCATTGTAAATGTAGCGAACTGCGGTGTAAGGCCTACCTTAGTTGTATATCTTAAAAACGGATTTACTTTATCATAGTTCTGGTAAACATCATTGACCAACTTAGCCGCTGCATTCTTCAAGTTCTCTGCTTGATTTGCTTCACGCATTTTGGGATACACTTTCTTTAGTTGCTCTTGCATTTGTTTCCACGCATAGAATCTAAAAGAAGTATCTGGAACTTGATAAGCTTTAGCGAATGGTTCTACCATAGCTCCTACTGGTCCTACCCCACGCTCTAAATTAGAACGTATATCCGATGCAAATATGTTACCTCCCTTAATGCCATATTTTTCTGCATCTTTAATTTGTGCAAGAATTTCTTTAGACATCTTTTGATTGCTTGCAAACATATCAATGTCACTAGCACCAACTCGCAATGAGTTCCACATTGTAGGGGCATCAAACGGATTCATTCCTAATTGCATTACTGTAAAAGCATTACCAGGAATCTGAACCATATATGAAGGTACATTACCTAGAACCTTTACTGCCTTTGATAAACCTATACCAGAGTTCATTACATCCCCCATACCATCTTGAAGGGCATTGATGTTTTTTACTATAAAGTCACTTGCGTATAATTGCTGCACAGCTATATCAACATCTTGAGTAGCGTACAATCCACTTTCTCCACCAAGTAAATGCAATGGTTCTGTACCTTCTACCTGTTTCCTACTAGCAAGACCCATCTGTTCTAGCATTTCTACCATTCTCTTGTCACTAGTTGAGCGTGCAACGAGCTTGGTTAATCTATCAACAGTTCCTCTAGCCTTTTCTCCTGGGTCTCTGATTACGCCCATCATATCCATTAGTGCGAAATTAGCGTCTTCGGTTAAGTTCCTTGCTCTAATAGGAGCGTTTACAGCTTGACCAGATTTCATCCGTTTACCTCGATGTTTAGCTTTAGCTCCAGAAATAATTTTATTTATTATATCTTCTGCTTTTTCTCTATTGTTTGAATACTGCTTTTTATTTCCAAACATGTTTTCAGCACCTTCATAAGTAAAGTCCCCTGTCTCTGGATTAAATTCTTCTATGTCAATATTAACATCTTCTTTATTATCCAATTGTTTCTGTAATTCTTTAATGGCTTTTTCTTTTTTAGCAGCATCTATTACGAAATCTGCATTAGTATACATCTCGTACTCTCTTGCCATATAAGTACCATCATCTAAAGATTGCTGTATCTTTGCACGTAGATACATTTTATTTTCTGGAGTCAGTCCTTTAATTGCATCATCGTCAATAAGTTGTATTAAATTTTTCTGTTGCTCGCTTACAAAACTTCTGTACTCACTTAGTGTACCAACTATTTTTTTATCTTTTAGTATATTATCTACTTGTCCAGTAGCAAAAAACCTATCAAAGGATGGTTTAGATGCAGGGTCTAATTCTATCTCCCTAGCAACGGCCTTGGCAGTACGGCTACCTAATGCTTCTCCTGCTTTGATTGCGTTCTTGTAATCTATTCCTATATCTGCGATATTTCTACCGACTAACGAAGGAGTAGCCATAGCTATTTTATTCTTCCAAGCCTGTGGTAACTTGTTATATATTTTACCAAGTGTTCCTACTGAGTCTGGGTTATAATTAAAATTTAATTGCTGTATAGATTCATCGGAGATTAACATATTACGACTTCTCTCAAACTCTCTATCCAAAACATAGGATGGTGCATTGTGGTCACCCTTGTACCCATCAAATGTAAATTCTTTTGCAGCCGTCTTACCTTCTGGTGTAGTAAATATAATCTGCTCTATCTCATCGGGAGTTTTACCCTTTAGTTTATTAGCTAACTTTTTACCCGCAAAACCTAGACCTGCTCCAAACGTAGCACCTAGACCTGCATATGTAGCAGTTTCGGTAGCACTAGCCATTTTACCTGTGTCTATAATAGATGTAGCTTGAGCCTCGACTGCACCTGTAAGCGCACCTTCTGTCGCTCCGTACTTTATACCCTTTTCGGCTAACTTAGATAAACCCTTACCTGCGCTCTTACCAAGAACCTTTATTGATTGCGCTCCTGGAACAGGTATTAAATTAATTAGACCTGCAGATATTGCACGTCCCCAACTTAGTGTATCTCTGCCTTCTGCTTTCTGTGCAGCAAAACTTCCTGCTATACCAGAACCAATAGCACCTACTGCATAACCAATGGCAGTACCTACTCCTGGAAGAATAGCAGTACCTACTGCCGCTCCACCGTATTTGCCTGCTGTACTAATGCCAATTTCTGCACCCATACCACCGACTATACCACCTACGCTTACATCTTCTTCTTCTCGTAAATTCTCTTGAGGTTCGCTAACTTGTATAGCGCCTGTTTTAGCTTCTTTTTTTAATTTAACATAAGCCCTTACCATACCCCTTCCGTAAGGAGTTTGTTTTTCTTCTACTGTGGAGTTCTTTATCCATTCCTCTACTTTTTGTAACTGACTTGCCATAGTGCATTATCTTCTACTTCGATTATTTTCTTGGTAAATTTTCTTTTGCTCTTTGTACTTAACCATAGCGGATTTGTATATAGCATTAGCTTCTTCAAACTTAGCTTCTGCAAGTTTATATGGTTCACTACCACGAGCAAATCCTTTAGCGTACTGTGCTATATATGATTGCTTGTTTGGCTTGTTTGGCTTTACAGGTTCTGATATAGTTGCAATTTTTATTTCATCTGAACTTAATATAGCGTTGCTCTCTACTTGCTCGGTTGACCCTGGCTCTGCAAACTCACCATTATACTTAAAAATATAAGCCTCTATCGCTTTGTCACTCATTTGCATTACTTGGTCTTCAGTAAGCATAGAACCCGTCCACTCTTCTCCGACTAAAAATTCTTGTTCTGCTTCTTGAATGTTTAATTCGTTTACAGGAACTTCGGATGTAGTTCCGTTTGCTTCACCCCCTGCACCTCCTGTAGGTTTTATTCTAGTTAAGCCCAAACTTTTAGCTATATACTCAACGTCACGTACACCTATATCATTGCCATACGCATCTTGTACAGTATACTGTTTAACTAAATCGGGATTACTTCTAATTATTTTATTTGCCTCAAAGTCATTAACAGATAAGTAAGCTTCTCTAAATGCGTCTAGGTCTCTTGTGTTTTTCTGTATGTCTTTAATACCTGCAGTTTTATCAATAGTATCTATAATATTGTTACTGTATTCAAGACCTGCATTATTAATAGCGTTTTTAATCGCAGGGTCATCGTATTGTTCTGATACCTTCATAAAGGCCATCGTTACATCAGCCTTACTTACATTATCGTAATCATCTTCGGATAGACCACTAAATATCATTGAGACTGCCTCGGCAGTTCCTTGAGCAATCTTCGTGTTGTCCTCTCTTAGTTTAGTCTTTTCCCCTATTTCTTTTTGAGTATTCGCAGAATCAATGTACGCAGCTAAGTTATTAAAATCTTGTTGACTAGCATTACCTTGGAGGATGCTCTTAAATGATTTAGATGTAAGATTGTTACCTTCTTCTAACCCTTCAAATAACGCAGGGTTTTCATTGATTGCACCCTGTACTTTAGATGCAGTAATTTGACTCTCTTTCATTTGAGTCTGCATATCCTCAACGGCCTTTATAATGCTTGCGTTTTTAGCTTCTTTAGCTTCAGCGATTTTTCTAACGCCTTCAGCACCTGCTTCAAAAGTCTTATTGTAATCTAATGCGGCTAAAGCTGCATTGTTCTTAGGTCCTTGTGTTACACTAATCATAATCCCATTCCGAATAAATATCTTGAAAACGAATCCTTATCTCCATAATCTACTGAGGTAGGAGCATTTATATTAAAAGAATTTGTATTTATACCAGAACGTCCTCCACCAAATATATTAGTTATACCACCAAATATATCTTTAACAGTACCGAAAGCTTGCTGTGCTGTACTCAATCCCATGCTAATCGTGTCTACTGTTTGTTTAGCTTGGTTAAGGTCATTCAGTATGCTTTGCGCTCTACTTGGTTCTCTCAATGCTACAGCTGTATCATAGTCTCTTTGTAATGAACTAACAGCCATTTGAGCTTCTTGTAGTCTTTGTTGATTTGCGTAGTCTACAGTACCTAAATCCATAATACCTCCAATATTAAACGGTGTAGTAACATCTCCTACTCCTTGCGCATATGGGCTATCTGTACCTATAATACTCATCAAGTCGCCATATAAACCTCTCTCTGCATTCATAGCAGCTATTTGCTGATTAGATGCTTGAGTATCACGTTGCTGTCTAACTTGTGATTCTTCACCAATTTGGTTAGCTAAAGTAAATGGGTCATATTCTCTACCACGACCTGCTCCAAATAAATAAGAACTTTGCTCTAAGGCAGATTGCTCAGATGGACTTAAATCTCCTCTAGCTCTGTCAGCAGAACGTCTAGCTATCTCTTGCTGTGCTTGTAGTGCTTCAGTAGCCCCTGGATATAAGTCTTCTATTTGTTTCCTATAAGGGTCTCCAAACTCAGCCATAAGGTCTAAGTCTGATTGTCTTTTAAGTCTAGTAAGTTGGTCAGTTAAATCCTGTTGCTTACCTGCTAGACCCGCTTGCATATCGAAAGCATCGTCTGCTTGTCCAAGCATGAATTGATTGACTACGTCTTGGAATTGTTCATCGGCTAATCCGCGGCTTTTGCCTGTAGGGAACAAGTCTCTTGCTCCCGCTTCGCCTAATAACATTTCCGCTAATTGATAAGCTGGGTCTAGTTTTGCCATATAGTTTCCTGTTAGTATACCACTTGTATCAATACCTCCTATAGTTCCGTATTGGTCTGCGTAATTTCCATCATCTACGTAATCAAAAAAGTCTGAGTCCGAAGGACCATCTCCTTCATTATTTGCATCTGGGATAATCTGATACCCACCTTCTCTAGGTTGTATTGGTTTGCGCTTCCCGTACTCTACATCAAATATAGTTTCTGCACCTTCCATTGCACTAAAGAAATCAGTTATTCCAAGCATTCCAGATACTACATCTTCTTGTAGCCCTTCTTCGTATTCCGAGAATAAGTTAGATATATCTTCCTGCTTTAATAAACCTTTAGTATCTTCAACTGCAAATTCTGGGAGTGTATATGTACCTTGCAATCTAGCTCTTTCGGCATCAAATAAACTCTCTAGGTTTCCTTGTTCAGTAAGAATATCAAAGTCCTCTGGGAAATATTCTTGGTCGCTAAACATTCCAAATCTATCTCGTGCCGCTTGCTCCATTTCTGCTAACTCTGCTAGTGATGAAGCAGGTGTAACACTAAAGTCTGGCATTGTATAAGTAGGTAGTACACCTTCTCTTCTTGTAGTGTACTCAGTTTCTAACTCTCCTAAGAAACCATAATACTCACTTAGGCTAATGTAACCACTATCTTTGTATTCCTCTAACCTTGTTAGCTCGTTTTGGTACGCAGTATCTATCTCTGTAGTATCATCGCCCTCTGCAATCTGTCCATATACACTAAAGTCTGGCAACTCATACGCAGGAGCTATACCTTTTCTAGCATCTTCATAAGATGTTTGTAGGTCATTTAATTGAGTAATATAATCTGATGTACTAATATATCCTAGTCGAGCATTTAATGTTAATTCATCAAAAGCAGTATTGTATTCTGCATCTATATCCTCGAAAGTTCCTCCAGGCTCTAACTGCCCATATACTGTAAAGTCTGGTGCTTCATATACAGGGGTAATATCTCGTTTTTTAGTATCGTAAGCAGATTCTATCTGAGCCTCAAGGGCATCATGTTCTTCTCTAGTAATGTAATCATTATCTAAGAAACTTTGTAACTCATTTAAAAATTCTTCTTTCTCTGCATCAAGGTTTGTAAACCCACCTTCAGCATCTAAATCAGATACGGTAAACTCTGGCAATGTATACGCAGGTACGAGTGTTTCTTTCCTTGTATTGTACGATTCGTTTAAGGCTGATACATTTGCATCGTATTCTTCTTGAGTAATATATTCGTTACCTAAGAAACTATCTAATGTAAACATAGCTTGAGAGTAGGATTGATTCAATCCAGTAAGGTCTCCTTCGGCTATTACATTAAAGTCTGGTGCTTCATATGTAGGAACAAATAGATTCTCTCTACGCATATCTGCCATACTTTCGGCAAATGCTATTTGGGATTCTTTCATCTCTTCATCTAGGTCGGAATCATTGATACCCTGTATATAAGATGCAAGACCTGTCTCTAAGTCACCAATATCATCATACAAAGTAACATCAAATCCACTACCGATTACAGATATAGTTCCTGTTAAATCTAGTATTTGTTCTTCTTTCTCACCTATAGTTGTACTTAGTCCTGTATTTACTCCTTTAAGTTCATCTATTTCATCTTGCTTATCTTTGTTTGCCGCCTCTAAAGTAAAAATCTGACTACCGTTATTTCTAATACTAGCAATAATAGTATCAAAATTAATAGCTTGTTCTGCGCTAATGTCTTTATTAGCTTCTGCTTCGTCTACATAACTTTGATAACTGTCTAAATAAGCATCTAGTTCAACTTGATTAGTGGCAGTTACATTAAACTCTGGTAATGAAAATGCTTGTAGTGCTTCTGTTGCCCCTTGTGCTGTTTCTAACTGTAATTGTAAGATAGATACATCTTCTCTAGCTGATTCTTTAGCAGCCTTTTGAGCATCTCTGTCGGCTCTAGCAGTATCTAACAAACCTTTGATTCTATTTTTTTCAGTTTGTAGTGCTGTATAGTTTTCACTATCAGTCAAAGCTTGTGCATCTAATTCAGCTATATCATTACCTAATCTTATTTCTTCTGCTTCTAAATCTGATACTCGTGTCTCAGCATTGTCTAATAAACCTTGTATTCTATCTGCTTCGTTATTAGCACTAACTACCAAATCATTTAACCTTGTTATTTCTGCATCAGAAGTTGTTTGTAGTGAAGCAATGTCTTGAGTAGCCTTGTATACATTAAATGTATTAGTAGCTAATGACTTTTCTAGTTCTCCTTGCTCTGACGTAATCTCTCCGTCACTAACCATTCTGTCTATCTCTTCATTAAAGGAATCTAACTGACTTTGTCCGCCCTCTATATCAGAAGCAGTAACCTCAAAGTTCTCTAGCTCTACGTATAAATCCGCTTCAAGGTCTGCTATTGTTAGCTCATTTGCTTCTAGTGTTTCTCTAGCAGTAGTTAATTGCGTATTAGCTGTATTATATAAACCTAAGTATTTTTGATAGTTATCGTAATTTTCTTTTTGCGCAGTTTCTGCAATGCCTAAATCTGTTTCTGATTGTGCTAAAGCAGCTACATTAGCTAATATTTGGTCTGCATTTGATGCAGATAAAAAGTTTCCAAACTCTTCCGTAGTGCCTTTCATAACTTCATCAACAAAGTTTTGCATATACGCACTTTGGTCTTCTGCATCTATATATGCAGTTACATTAAACTCTGGTATTTCGTAAGATTCTATCTTATTTATTCTAGCTTGTAAATTAGCAGCATTCTGTGATGATGCACCTTCATTTTGTATTGCAATATCTCTAGCATTTTCTGCTGTAGTAATTGCTAAATTTTTAGAAGTTAAAGTATTTATTTCCGATAGCTTTGAATTGTATATAGCATTTGCTAAATTAATCTCGTATTGCTCTTGTCCTTCAGATAATTCGGATGCAGTAATTTGATTTAACCTAGTCTGCAATTCAGTATCTAAATCAGTTATGTTATTAGCAGTTACTGTAAATACACCTAAATTTACAAAGTCGCTTGTGGCTTCTGCTTGTGCATCAAGTATTAATTGCTGCGATGTCTCATCTAATTCAATAAAAGCTTTTCTTGACTTAAATAAATCAAATGCACTATCTTTTAAAAATTCTTTAGTACTGAAATCAAAATTAGTATTATCAATAAAATCTAGCCTATCTTGGTAAGCTTCACCTAGTGTATCAATGTCATCAAAACCTGTTACCACAAAGTCTGGCAAATCATAAAAAGATGTTACAGGAGCTTCATAGTCTATTGGTGTACTTAAATCAATTTCTTCAATGGCTGCATATTCTTCAGACTCTATCCAATTTGGTTCATTATTAGAATTGTAAAATATTGAGTCTCTTTGCCATTGAGCTAATACATCATCCTCTGTAGTGTAGTCTCCAAAAGGTTGACCTGTAAGAGGGTCATAGCCCGTAGGTGGTGTAGGTGGATTTGTCGCTAAGTAATATGACCAATCTAAATCTTCCGCTTCTTGCTTTGTAATTTTACCTTGTTCAAGTAAGCTTTTTAAAACTTTAGCTCTGTCGTCAGAATTTGTGTAAAGAGGACTATAGCTTTGACCAGGAGTAATATTATACGAACCATCTGAATATCCACCAGTTGTCCATGGTTTATATTTTAGTTCATCGTAAGAATATTCTCTAAATAAATATTCTCCTGTATTCGGATTAAGTCTATTAGGGTCATAATACTCCGTAAAACCATAAAAAGTATCTGCAACAACAAGAGGTACTCCATTTTCTTCTTCTATGACTTCAAATGGTCTTAGCTCAAATATACTTTCTTCTGTATAATTTTCATCGTATGCTTCGTTTGTTTGTAATACATCGAAGTTTTCATCGGTATAACCATTGAGCATTAACATATACTCAAGAGTAGGAGTTTTCCAACCACCTTGACCAAAGCTACCTCCTGGTGTATTCCAAGAATGCGCTATTGCTATTTGGTCTGTTCTTGAACCATACCTAGTTATAGGCGAATCCGTTCCAGGTAAAAGATAATCGCTTTGATTAAAATCTTTTAATTCTTCATCTGTTAGACCTGCGTATTTTTTTAAGTAAAAATCCCCTAGTTCTAAATCAATCGAGTGCAAAACATTCCTATTGTTGCCTCCTCCAAAAAGTGAAGAATCACTAGTTACTAAGTCTCTTAACTCTTTGTATTCTAATTTACCAGTAAGAGCTAATTCCTTTAATATTTCTTTATTTAGTGTTCTATCAGAGTTCCTTAAATCTTCTGCTGATAAACTTGGAAACGTATATAGGTCATCTCTAGTGCCAGGCTCATCAAACAATCTAGCTTGTTCAAATTCATATGTTACACCCGACATAGGGTCATAAACAAATTCATCACCTTGCTCGTTTGTTCTGTAATCAAAATAACTGGCTACTGCAGGTACGTCTCTCATAACAATATAATCTTCCTCTTCTACATAATTGGTTGCAAAAAAACTTGCATCCGATGTAATCTCAAAGTCTACACCCTCTGTAAATTGCGTACCTTCCGCACCTTCACTTATTAAGTAATCAAAACCTGCTTCGTATTCTGAATCCGTAATGTCTGGAAATGTTTCTTTTAATCTATTTATTGTTTCTAAATCAAAATAAAATTCATTGTTTTCTCCAAATCCCACTTTGTCATTTACTTCAAATGTTCCCCCTAGTTGTTTGTACAAAACATCAAGTCCGTTTTCTGGGTCATATTTTTCTCCTCTATCTATTGAACTTTGTACTTGGTCATTTAGTACAGCTATGATTTCCGCAGGTTGCATTCTATCCATAGGCTTGTTGGTAATTTCTTCTAGATAAGAACTTAAAGAAGATAAATATTTAGCAGACAAGCCACCTTTATTAGCGCTATCTAGTAAGACATCAAAACCAGTCTTACTAGGCTCGGATACTGAATCGTCTTCAAAGTAATTATCTAATGTACTTCTCCAATAAGATATATCTGCTTCTTGTACATTATTAGGGTCTATACCTTTATTTTCTAAATACCTTACCCAATCCTTTGCACTTTGCGGACCCATTGCTGCTGAAATGCCATTAGCTAAACCCGATACTGGATAACCTTTAAAAATAGCATTATCTATAATCATTTGAGTTAAACCAGGACCGAATATCTTTTGACCCGCTACTCCAAGTCCTTGAACATATGAGCTTATACTATCAAGCATCCCTATTGCACCAGTTCTTCTGTTTGATTCTACTCCTTCAAATTTACCTTCTTCTGATTGCTCTTGTACTGCATCTAAAATATTACCTTCCAATAAAGCATCAGCAATGTTTTCAAATATATTTTCACCAGTTGGGTCAAATTTTCCTAACTGTGTACCACCCATTCCCGCTAATGATAATGTTGCTTCTGGGTTGTGAAAAGGCATTAAGTATTTAGTTTTATCTGCTATTCCTTCTAGAATTGGTTCTCCATCTTTATCAACAAATTTTTGATTAAGTATCTCAGCCGCCATTTCGTGAATATTTAAATTAGGAAAATCAAATCCTAATCCAGTTAACTTATTAGCTATTCTCTCTACACCATTTACTACATAATTGTAACCCGCTTGAGTAACATATAAAGATGTTCCTACGCCAGACATACCTAGCAAATCTAAAGCAACAGCTATAAAATAACCAGATGAACTTATAGTTTCTCCTGTGTTTTGACCAAATGATAAATCTATTTTATTAATAGAATCGTTTACATCATCTTCTGTTATTTTATCTACTCCATAAGCAAAGTCATTTATTAAATCTTGGTCTACTATATATTTACCAAAATCTGGATTTGACACTACATCTCCGTATCCCACAGATTCTGGAGTATAACCCATAGATTCATCTAATGTAATAGTTTCTCTTTCATCTATTATATCTGGGTTATTAAATCTTCCATCATAATAGTCACTATCAACGAAATCTTGTAAAGCTACATTAAACCTATTTCTAAAATCTTCTAAATCAGCTAATTGATTTATTTCTCTTATTTCTGCATTACTAAATCCGTAAGCTTTTGAAACAGTATTTTGTATATTATCAGAAGCTCTCTTGTGTTGCAAGTAGTCTAATTCTTTTACAAAAGTTCTTAAATAAACTTCTGCTTCTCCTAAGTTTTTAGGGTCGGAATAAATGTCTAATATTTTTTGCCTTGTAACAGATGGGTTTGCATCTGGAGTAACTTCTCCATTTTGACTTAAATCTAATAAACCATCTTCACCAAAAGCATCACTAACAAGTTTGTCTGCATCAATTCCTATAGAATTTAAATAAGACTTATCTTCAATAGTAAAAGCGTCAGTAAATATATCTTTATCTAATACATTGAAAACAGCATTAACTTCATCAAAGCCTAAAGAAAATCCACCATAACCTAAGTTTTCGGTTTCGGTGATACCCATGTTACCTAAGTCTGTTTCAAATTCTTGAAAATCGAAACCTCCCCCAGATAAACTTCCGTCAAAATTTAATCCTTCTGGCATCCACCAAGTGTTACTCGGTGAATAAGTATCCATCATCCAGTCATAACCGTCTTGACTGCCGTATCCCATATTATTCTCCTACTGCTGTATAATAAATTTTGTCTACGCCTGCAGGGTGATTTACTACTGCCTGCGTTAAGCTTACAGATTTTAATGAAATACTATTTGTAAATACTACATCATCGTTTTCAAGACCTGTAAGCTGTACTGAAAAAACTGTATCAAAGGCTATAGTGCTATCAAATGTTATTGTTGATTGTGTAACTGTTCCATCGGAAGGTGCTACTTCTCCGAACTTCATTATTAAACCATTAGGAAATTTAGTATACTTGCTACTATTATCAACTGCCGCAGGTAACAATCCAGGGTTGGAATCTACATAAGCTTTAGTAGCTTTAGCACTAGGTATAGTATCATCATTAGAACTTACTACAGATAAGTCTGTATCAATGTCTACTTCTTCAACTACTCCAGTTCCTGCGGTTGTTCTACCTAATAATTTAGCAGTCGCTGAAACATATTGCATTTTTGCGTATGTTACCCCAGTTGTAGTGTTTGTAGAATCTGGAAGCTTTACGGTAGTAATAGCATCATCTGCTATTTTAGCAGTAGTTACTCCTGTAGTTTCACTTGTACTTGTTTCTATTAAAGAAGTAGTAATAGCGCCATTAGTAATTGTAACTACTCCTGTATTTACAGTAAATGTATTACTAAACGAATCACTTGCTAAAAGTAAAGTGTCTGTAATATCATTAAGAGATGTAGCCGTAATGGTATCCCCATTTGAGAAATTGTTTTTACCTGTAAATTTTGCCATATTATTCTGCTTTGTTTTGTGAACGGAAAGTTAAAGCTCCCGCAACTTTAAATTGATAAAGCTCAAACCTGCCTACTGGATTGGATATTGTTGCTTCTAAACCATAAGCTCGTTTGTTACCTATTCTACCACGGAAGGAAATACCCTTTTCATTATTATCTGCGGGCATTGTAAAATTAGTAACATTGCTTTCAGTATCTCTATTAAAAGTGTAAAATATAACTTGAGATGTTGCATCTACTCCTACTGAGTTCATATTACCCATTACTATCTCAAAGTTATTCCATTTTTTTCTATCTATAGTTTTTAAATTATATTGTCTAGTTCTTAATTCTGTAGAAATATTGTCTAGCTCTGTAGAACCACCAATTTCTGTTATTGTAGAATCTTGAGTATCTGTAGAAGAAGCTTCTAGTCTATGAACACCCCCTTGGGAATTGACTGCATATACTCCTCGCTTGTCGCTTTTTCCTGCAACAATTAATTTATCTATAGTAAAATCAGCATTACCATAGCCGTCTATGCTTTCCCAAGCTTTATTTAAAAAGTTATAAACTAAAACTATCTTATTAGATGTAGAAAGAATACTAGCAGGAACTGCAATATAATATCTATTATCAAAATAAACCGCTGATGAAAATTTAGCTGCTTGAGAAAATTTTGGACCAGACATACTATTGTCTATTGCTGCACTTAAAGGAATATCATTACCTCTTAAATTATACAAATCTTGGAAGCTAACACCGTATACACCATTGTCAGACAAGAATAATATTTGATTACCTACTTGAACTATAGTATCTTTAGCCAAGCATCCTACTTCTTTTGTCAAGCTTTGTACTCTTGCTTCTTGAAAGTTAAAGCTATCAACTCCAGTTATTACAGAAATACTTTTTCTGTTAAAAACAAGTAACTTATCTTCAGCAAAAGAAAAAGCGGCAACAAAACTATCATTCTGTCCACCTGCAGTAACAAATGTTCCGTATGTAGTATCAAATTTTTCTGAGTTAAATGGAAAAGAAATTAACAATTCGTCAGTTACATCTCTTGCTGTATAGCTATCGTCTCCTGCATCAACTGTAAACTTATATGGTACCACCAATCTATTACGATGAACTATCGCATCTCCAGGTGCAGGAGCGTGTGTAAATCCTGCTCCTCCAGATACTCTGCCTATAATAGAAACATTTTTATTAGCTGCTTCTTCTGGTACTTCTGCGTAAAAACTTACACTTGTAGTAGTAGCTGATGCCACTTGATATCCAGCATCTACATCAAGTCCTGTCATATTAGATTCTACAATAACAATTTCATCTCCTGTAGTTAATGCTCCGAATCCAGTATTGGTAATAGTTCCTACTGTAACTAAACCATCTGCAGCAGCCGTAGTATGATTGCTTGCTTTAATTGTAGGTTGTGTAAATGTACCACTTTCTTCTTTAGTAAAAGCATTAGAAAAATTTAAATCCCAAGACATAGGAACGTGACCCTCTTCAAAAATAAAAACTTTATCAAAAGCTTGTATTACAGTTGCTCGGTCTTCATTAATTACATGACCTCCAGGGTAATTAATCGTTGTGCTAGTACCGTCACTAATTTTAACTGCTACTGCATTTGCTGTACCTGCTAACAATATATATTCTTCATTATCATTACTTGGGTCTATAAAATTATTAGAACCTACTACTCGTGTATTTTGTGCATTTGATAATTTAGGTGCGCCTATAGTTGGTGTACCACTTACAGCACCTGTAGTTGTAACAGGAATATTTATGCTTATTTCGGTAGCACTTACTCTAGTAGCTATATAGTTGCTTCCCGAAACGTATCCTACTACATTATTAATAGTGCCTGTAACAGATACTAAAGTATTATTTATAATACCATTAGAAGCATCTGTGCCTGTAGTCGTTGTGATTCCTGCAAATGTAAGAACTCCACTAGACTCAGTAGTGCCTGTAGCGGCATCATCTACATATAAATTAAAAGGTAATACTAAAGCAGTATTAGTATCTACAGTAAAAGGAGCAGCTAAAACATTTACTGCATTTCTTTTTTGTGCTAAACCTCCAAGCCCAAATCTAACATTATTAGCCACTTGAAACATACCAGGCTCTAACGAATCGGGTCTTGAACGATTGTTAAAACCTTTAAAGTTGCTGTCTAAGTCTTCAAGTATTTGGTCATCAGTAGCACCATATGTATCGTAGCGAGCCATTCATTCTAACCACGCATTCCTGGCATTGGAGGACGAGGCATACCTCCACCTTGTCCCATTTGAGGGCGAGGCATAGGAGGACGTGGCATAGCACCACCTTGAGCCATTTGAGGTCTACCTTGTGGGGCTTGTGGTCTCGCTTGTGGTCGTGCTTGTGGTCGTGCTTGTGCAGGTCCACCAGATAGCTTTTTCTCTAATGCAGAGATACGTTGCTCTAGCTTTGCCATTTTGCTACCACCTGTAGCCTTTGGGGCTTTGGGGCTTTTTGCAGAAGTTTTCTTTTTAGCTGTTTTTTTAGGGGCCATGTTATTTTTTCTTTTTCATTGCACGCCCTTTAGACTTAGCAGCCTTTGATGGTCGTCCAACTTTTGTTCCGTATGTTCCTTTTCCGTAGGGCATGATATTATTTGATTTGAGATGAACCAAAGTAGAATCCTACAATGGCGAGTAAAGTTTGTCTAACTTCGGGTAGTATAACATAACCTGCAAGAGTTTCCCAAGTTGACCATTGAAAAAATAAAAAGTTTTTTGCCTCTAGTACAGTTACACCTCTGTCAGTAAATGCTAAAATAAAGGGTACTAATATAAGTGCAAATAAAATAGCTCCTACAATAGTTCTTCTTACTATGACCCCACCGTTCCTAGCAGCGGCTCTATCTGCACTAGAGTCAGCCATATCTTGCTTTTCTAGAATTGTTTGTACAGTTGCCTTCTGAGCTTCTACTAAACTCCCAATAAGCTTAAATACAAAACCCATTGCACTACCTAATCCTAATGCTTGTAAATCGTCCATTATTTTTTACTCCTTACTTTTGCCGCAGGTGTATTCTTTACTACGGTTTTTTTACTTTGTTTCTTTTTCTTTGCAGTAGCTGCTCGCTGAGACTGCGATAAACTCTTGGCTTTAGCCATTGGAAGGCATCTGTCTGGTTTTTTCTTGTTTTTAGATGTACCGCAAGCCCCTTTAATCTTTCCGTCAGTTCCGATGCGAACCCAATTTTGGTCTCTCCATTTTTTAAGTTCACCCATTACTTCTTCTTTCTTTTCTTACCCTTTGCTCCTTTAGCGTAATTAGGGTCTTTGCAATACTTAGATGCAGCCATATTAGCATAAGCACTAGGGTATGTATCAAATGTACGCCTAGCCCAAGCTTTACCTGCAGAGCATATTTTATTTCCTTTTTTCTTAGAAGCCATTAAACTTTCCTCCGTTTGTATGAAACAGTTTTTCTTTGTGGTACTGCCTTGGCAGCGCATTCTGAACAACAAGCACCTTTCATTAGCATTTCCATCTCCTTCTGGCTTGTCTTAATCTTGAGTTAGGGTCTTTCGCAGCTTTAGGAAACTTCTTCATTTGTCCTGCACTTCTAGCGCAATAAGACTTTCTACGCTTTGCATCCTTGCTACCTTTCTTAGGATTGCCTGTAACGGCAGTTTTGAGCTTAGACCCAGGGTTCTTACGCTTGTAAGCTTCTACCCCTTTCTTGGTCATTCCTGCACCTTGCTTGGTTGGTCTATAGTTACCACCCTTGCTAGTCGTACGTCTAATCGGATTTTCCTTTTTTCTGCTCATCTATAAGTTTTTTTATTCCTAAAATTGTATGCACTATTGTACCAACCGATGCAATACTAGCTAATATTAAACTTATATCCATTAAACCCCAAGATGCTAATACACCAAAAAAAGATACCGATAGTCTATTAGCCAAGTCTTCCATTATACATTTACAGTTGTTAAAATTAATAATTCTTCTTCATTCGTAAGAGTTGTGTACTCGGTAACATCTAATGCCCATTTAGAATCGGCAGTTATAAACGGGTAGGAAACATATTTCATTTTCCAATGTGGATTTTCCCACCAAGGAAGTCCTACTGCTCTACCTTCCTCTTCTGCCTTAACTAAAGCTTCTTCAATTGTATCGTATATTATAAATTTGTACATACTATAAAGCGTCTATTTCTGTGTTTAAGGTAGTAACATCATCAGCACTTAGTCCTTCAGCAAACATCATCGCAGTTTGAAATCTAAACTCCCTGTGTCCTAATGTATATTCTTCTAATTCTATAGCAGTTGAAATTGTTGTTGTATCTGCATCAACTATTTCTGTAGTTCCTTGATAAGCATTTAGCTCTGTAGTAGTCCCACTTGCTTTTTTTATAACTCCTGTATAATTTCTTAAAGTGCCGTCAACTGCATCATCGCTCATTGAGTCAAATAATGTGTAAGAATCATCTCTTACAGAAACTCCAATATATTGTGTTCCAACAGTTATATTTAAAGCTTTATGCCTGTCATTTAAGAAAACTGTAGGATTACCGTCTCTAATTCCAAAAATGCCTGTTTTAGCAGATGCAGGAGAAAATACATGGTCTTTCATATTCAACAATAAAGTGACTCCTTGACCTACTGAATTTCCTCCAAATGTAGAGTTTATATCCGAATCATTAGTTGTAGTTCTTAAATAAGAGATAACATAAGGATTCGGTTTGTAATTTAGCCCCATATTTGCAGAAGCGTCATATTTCGGAGCAATTCCTGTTGTAGAAGTAAAATCAACGAATCCTTTTTGGTCGTACATTGCAGTAACTAAAGTATCCCCACTTGAGTACCAAGAAGTATAAGTGCCATCAGTTAATTCTGTTGCAGTAAAATCTTTGCTAGTTGGACTTGATGCTGAATTATAAAACTGAACAACATTTCCTCCCGTTCCAAGTACATCCTTAAAACTAAATATTGATGTTGCCCTACTTGCAATAGTAGCAGGTATAGGACCAGGTCTTGATTTACCACGTAAGCCGTTCCATGCAGAAGCAAGGCTACCGCTTAGTGTACCAACCGCAGAACCTAATAGCGTTCTCTCCATTAGTCAGTAAATTCTGTAGCGGCTATAATAGCTGTACCTGCAACTGAGATAAACTTAGCAGCTTGGGCTGTTTCTATATTCCAGGTGTAACTTCTTTCTGCATATAGAACGTGTCCTACTGAAGCACTAGGTGTTTCCCCTGTGAAGGTTACATATACATTGTTATCTTGTACATCTAATACAAGGTAACGAGTTCGGTCATCATATGTAGTTTGAAACTCCGTTGCTGAACCTGTGGTTACAGACAGCATCTCCATCGTTCCTACAGAGTTATTTACAAATGGATATAAGT
>Ga0208667_1000195_pt1 | contig 28032 bp, 22 predicted proteins | sample 11BtaG_FD_184085 | JGI IMG/M metagenome (GOLD analysis project Ga0208667, IMG submission 184085) | Marine viral communities from the Subarctic Pacific Ocean - 11B_ETSP_OMZ_AT15265_CsCl metaG (SPAdes) (version 2) | ecosystem: Environmental > Aquatic > Marine > Oceanic | place: Pacific Ocean... | reverse complement strand
CGGTTTTTTCTTTCAAATCTTTTTTAAGTTGTTCGTTTTCAAAATTCAATTCATCAATTCTATCTAAATATATCAAACATTTATTTAATGCTTCTACTCTTTCATTTTCTTTTTTATTGTTTTCTTTACGGAGGTCTTTGACTTGTTTTTCATAGTCCTCAAACCCAGCGTCAGTAATGGCACTACACGCATTCATCATTAAGTTTTCTTCTTTCAGTTCATTTATATAGTTTTCTGCTGATGTTGCTGTTTTTTTTAGCAGTTCTCGTGCTTTCTCGTTTTCTTTACGGAGTTTTTGATTTTTATCTTGCTCATCACCTAACATCTCTGCGTAGTCTGCTATTTCTTCCTCATATATAACGGATAATTTATCATATTCCTCTTTATATAGTTTAAGTTCTTTGACTTCAATTTGGAGTTGTTCGTAGAGTTGTTTATAGTCCATTTTATATACGGAGATGTAGCGTTATATGTAGCGTATGTATAGTTATATGTAAACGATATGTAATTATATGTAATTGTTAAAATTTATACTTTATCCAAACTATCCCAAAATTCAAATCAGATTTATTATTTACATTTTGACAATTTCAAATTTAATCGAATGTTGAGATTTATTTTTTAATATTATCAAATACTGCCCTTAGCATTGAATTATCAATACTCATTGAATGATATTTCGTTTTAGTAGGACGATATCCAGGTGGATAATCAACAATAACATCGGCATATTCTCCAGCATCATCATGTCTTATTTTAACTCTAAATTCCTCATTTGTATTAATTACTATACATTTAATAAAACATTTCGTTTTAGATGTTATAAGGATAGACCCATATTCCTCATAAAAACCATTTAGTGGTAAGTATTGTTTATTAACTTCAAAAGTAGTTGCGTCCATTTTATATACGGAGTAGTTGCGTTATATGTAGCGTATGTATCGTTATATGTAAATTATATGTAATTATATGTAATTGTTAAAATTTATACTTTATCCAAACTATCCCAAAATTCAAATCAGATTTATTATTTACATTTTGACAATTTCAAATTTAATCGAATGTTGAGATTTATTTTTTAAACTTTCATAATTTTAGTTCAAACTACATATAAATTAAACATTTCTTCATATTATCCACCTATTTCTACATATCACGCAAATTTAGAAACATATTAAGGTCTATAATAGTGAAATTATTATTCTCTTCTATTACCCCTACTATATTTTCATTCTCACTTCTCTCTACTATCATACGGGCATACCCGATCTGCCAAGGGACTAACTCATCTTTTAGTTCTTTTAAAAATTTTTTCGAATACCATCTATGGTGTTTAAACTGATAATTTTTTAATCTCCCTAATTTATATACTTCTTTTATTATTTTATCCATATACTATATATACTATATAATATGTTGACATTTTTAAAATGGTTATTAACCCCTATGTGGTTAAAAAGGTATTTAAGTGAGGATAATGTTATATGTCCATGCCCCGTAGAAACAACTGAGATGACAGACAGCGATGATAATGTTGTTATTACCTCCGTAAACAATGAAGATACATCGCCAGTAGATACAGAAGACACCGACGATACACCCCCTAATGATTCAAATGTTGAGGAGTTATGGGGGGAGGGGACAGAAGACATAGTAAGTAATATGATGTGGGATGCTACGGATGATATAGGAGTTCATATGGATTTAGACGCATTTATCAATGATTTAAATAAAAATGCCGAAATGAGTAAGAAGCAAAAAGACCAAATTAAAAATTATGTCATTGATGACTTATTTACTGAACCCGTAAAAGAAGAAAATACTACCCCTAATGATCAAAATACGGACGCAGTAGAACCACCTAAAAAGAAGAAAAAGAAGAAAAAAACACGAAAACTCCGTTATAATCTGCGTAGAAGCGGTTATTAGATAGTTTAATGACAAAAACGCATTTTAAAAAAAAATTTAGTGATTTCAAATTATCTATATACTTTTTTTTAAATCACGAAAAGTATTTTTTTTTTACACTTTTATACATTTAAAGCATAAAACTATACTTTTATATATGAATTGCTTAAATTTTATATTTTGTATATTATATCATCTATATTTAGAAACTAAATATCATGTCAAAAGTATTAAATCCGTCTATTATGGCGAAAGCAAAAGCAAAGTATAAGGGTATGAAGCACTCCGCATACAAATCGGGGTTAGTAGTAAAAGAATATAAGAAGTTAGGAGGTAAATATGGAGGGACAAAACCTAAAAAAACGGGGTTAAGTAGATGGTTTAAGGAGAAATGGCGAAATCAAAGAGGGGAGGTAGGATATAAAAAAAAAGGAGATATATACAGACCTACTAAACGAATTACTAAAAAGACACCGACTACTATTAAGGAGTTAAAAAAGGGTGAAATAAAGAAAGCAATGAGAGAGAAAAAATCTACTGGTAAAGTAAAAAGATTTAAAAAGAAAACTACTAATTTAAAGAAACCTAATTTAAAGAAATGACAATACCAAGAACTACTAACTGGATTATTAAAATATTAAAACAAATAATTAAAACCAAGCAGAAAACCACTTAAAGGCAAGATTATATTATATATATATTATAAAACAAAGAATAAAATAATTAAAATAAATAAAGATATAATGGAAGCATTAAAAAAGACACTATATAACGATATTTCAGAGGCAAAACCTACCCTTAAAAAGGCGTCTATTGATAATTACATAGCATCATTCGGTAAATTTCATAGACTTAAAAAGGATAGACAGATGAAGCATTACTACATGCGACCCGCCACTATTGTAAAGGAGATATATAAGATGAAAGGTGTAAGTAATAATACCCGTAAAAACTATTTAAGTGCTATTATGAATGTATTGACATGTTATAAATACCCTATTTACGAGGATAATGAGGGTAAAACTATTTATGAAAAACTTACTACTGGTAAGAGAAGAGAGAATGCTATTTCTAAATATAGGGGTGCTATATATGATTTACGACTAAAAATAGATGAAGAAAAGGCAAAACTAAAAGATGGACTTACGGATAGAGAGAGAGAGAATATGATTTCATACGAACAAGTCCAAGCGGGGTTTAATCTGTATAATAACATGGCGAAAGAAGCGGGACTGGATAAAGCAGAGAGAGGGACTAAACTTACGGGTGCTGAATTTGATTTATTACAAAGATGGGTATTAACCGCCCTATACTCATTTTTACCCCCCGCAAGAAACGAATATGCTACTCTACTATGTGGGATTAGGGATAAGGAGGGGATCATACGAGGCGTCCCAAACCCCGTAGGACAAGTAAATAGGTTGAAGGACGGAAGGAAGGAACATTATATATACGAATTACCGAGAAGCGTTAATTATTTAATAAGAGATGAATGGTCTCCTACAAACAATATCAATGAACATTGTATCCACCTTATCATTAATCAACATAAGAGTAATAAGTCATTAGGGAGTAGACATTTTACGATTTTCTCCACTGGTAAAGTTATGTTAGAATTAGGTAATAAGAGTGAAGAAATATTAGGTGAAGATGTATTTGAATCCGCTGGTAAATGTAAAACATTATATCAAGTATTACATAAATGGTATGAATTATCGTATGCGAACTGGGTTTATCAACCCCTATTTGTAAATAAGAAAGGGGGTAGAATGAATAGAAACTCACTGACAAAATATTTAATAACTACATATCAGAAATTATACCCTAATAAAAAAATATCTACTAATATACTCCGTAAAGCATTCCACTCATCCAAAGATGCTGAATTTAAGAAGCAGTATGACAAGAAAAAGGTAGTCGCCGAAAGTATGGGGCATAGCATAGGAGAAGCAATGGCGACCTATACTAAACATATTCCAAAATAAATAACCCGTAATTAAATTTTCTAACATATTTATATATTATTTATTATAAAAAAAAATGGTAAAGTGTTTCACTATTAAAGGTAAAGGTCAAGTAGTATGTCAAGGTAGTAAGGGAGCAAAAAAGAATTATGATGATAAAAAGGTAAAGATAAGTAGTCGCAAAGGGACTGCCCGTAAAGTCCCACGAGAAAAGAAAACAGCAAGAGCAAAACTAACTACCCAAGAATTAAAAGCATTACTCCGTAGAAATGGATATACAGAAAGACAATTAGATAATAAAACAAAAGCAGAATTATTACGATTACCCCCTACAAGACGATTAAAAAATATAGCAGATAAAGAAAGAACCCGTAAAGCAATGGGCGTCGCCCGTAGTAGATTTAAAATGAAGAAACAAGGAACAAGTGATAGAACTAATGAACGACAAGGAGAAGAGATTATGGAGTTAAAGAAGAAAGTAGCAAGTAAGGATGAACCACATAAGGTATATAAGAGAAAATTAGGTAAAAAAATTAAAGATTTTACGGATGAAGAACGCAAAGAATATAACAGAATACGGGTAAGATATAAGAAGAAAGTATTAGGTAAAAGATATAGATAGACGATGATGAACTTAAAACTATGGATTTAAACATTTTCTAAAATTTAGTGATTTTAGATTGATTATATACTTTTTTTTAAATCACGAAAAATCATTTGTTTAATGTCTATTTAAAAAATATTTTTTATATTATATAATTATACTATATACATAATGGATTTGAGTATAAAACCCGCAGATGAAATACCTATAAAGAGTAGTGAAGATATGAAGGAGGAACTTATTAAAAATAGTGAAGAAACGGAGAACAAAGATGCTGATAAAATCAAGAATATACCCCTAAAAACTGATATGAGTGATATATTTGATACGGCAAGTAAGAAAAGTATGGAAAAGATACAGAAACAAAGGGAAAAGTTAAATAAACAACAAGCAAGATTAAGGGTAAGAGAAGAAAGAGAAAAATTAAAACAACAGAAAGCAGAGATGAAAGCGCAAAAAGAAAAGTTAAAACTCATGTCGCAAAAGACACGCAAACCCCGTAAGAAAACTGAACCGAAAGCAATACCTAAACAAGACCCATTTAAGGATATGAGAGGAACGAAGAGAGTAGAAAAAAAGAAAAGAGTTAAGTATGTAGAAGTAAGTGAGACAGAAAGTAGTGAAGAAGAGATAGTATATGTTAAAAAGAAAAAGAAAACAAAGAAGAAACCGACGGCAAGCGGAATTGCGAAAGCACCCCCTAAATCACGGATACAACAACTAACACCAGACGAATTAACCCAATTATACGGGGTATTTAAACAAGCAGACGAAGCAAATAAAAAGAAGAAACCCCCTAAACCTAAAATTAATTATTACAACCCTATTGAGAGTAATCCATTTACGCATTTAAATAACCCATTTAATTTCTAATATTATTATAATAAAGTAAAAGTAGAATGAGCGATGATGAAGGCGAAAATAATCAAACTACTAATGTAGATTTAAAGGTATTATCCGTAAAGAAAGATGAGAAACATAAGAAGATCAAACCCTTACACCCTAATCTACCCGATTTTAATACCCCCCAAGTAATACTGATGGTAGGGAGTAGAAATGTAGGTAAATCTAATCTAATGGTTAATTTATGTATGCGATTAGACTGGGGAATCTGTGAGTGTTTAGATGAAGTATTTTTAGTATCCCCTAATGTATTACAAGATAAGACACTTAAACCCCTAAGAGAGAGATATGAAGGTAATGTATATACAAATCCGAAAGCGATTAATAGTATTATTGCCGATGTAATGAAGTATCAACAGAGTTTCAGTGAAGATGAAAGACCGCACTCACTAATATACTATGATGACGCAGTCCAAAAAAACTCCCATGTATATAACGAATTTGACTTATTATCTACCCGTAGTAGACATAATAATATTTCACTCGCAACATGTGTCCAAAAATTAAAATCCGCAAAGGCAATATATAGGAATAATGCGACATGTGTATTTTTATTTAAGACCCGTAGTAATAAGGAAAGGGAAGACTTATACGACTATTACGGGGCATTAAAATATAAGAAACCGCAATTTTTAAAAACATTTGATTATGCTACAAAACAACCTTACTCCTTTTTAATGGTTAAATTAGAGGGTAAGGATGCTCCAAGATATTTTAGAAATTTTGAAGAAGATATTACGGATAAATTTTCTAATAGTAATTATATAGAATACGACGAAGAATAATGGATATAGTATCATCATATAGTAGCGGTAGTGCTATTAACGATTTACGCAATGCTAATAAAGCAGAAGCGACAACTAAATTTAATGAAATGATAGACAATATCAATACCCAAGCGCAAGATGAAGAAACTCTTTATGGGACTATTCAAAAAACGGGAGCATCAGTAGTAGGGGTAGGTGCGATCGGTAAGGGGGTATTAAGTAATTTTCAAAAGTTAAGAGCGAAGATTACGGGTAAGAATAGTAAGAAAGATGGCGGAGATGAAGATGCGGAAGATGAGATGGGAGCAGAGGAAGGTGGCGCAGAAGCACCTACGGAGATAGAAATGACGGGGACAACAACAGAAACCCCATACATGACAAGTGAAGTAGATGATGTAGCGACTGCTGGTGATAATTTAAGTGCTGATAGGGCGGGAGATTTTGAAGAAGAAGGTGAGGCAGATTTAGCACCCGAACCCACAGAAGGATTAGGGGATATGGGTGCGGAAGGAACTGGGGGAGTATTAGACCCCACTGGGGCATCAGTAGAAGTCCCCGATAGTGAAACATTTGAAGCAGTAGGGGAAGAAGGATTAGATTTAGGAGCAGATGCTACGGCAGATGTAGCACAGAGCGGTTTAGACGCCGTAGGGTCGACATTAGGGGATATAGTAAGCAATGCTACATCGGCAATAGGTAATACAGCGTCCAATGTCGGTAGTGCTTTGGGTAGTGCTATTGATAGTGCGAGTAGTGCTGTAAGTGGTGCTGTCGATGCTACAACGGGTGCTGTCGCTACGGGAGCAGAAACCGCACTCGCTACGGGGGCAGAAGTCGCTGGCGCTACGGGGTTAGAGGCGGCGGGAACGGCATTAGACGCTACGGGGGTAGGAGCACCCATCGGTCTTATACTTAATATATTAGGTGGTATTGTATTAGGGGGGACTATGGCGGCGGGTATTACGGGTGAAGTAGAAGCAAGTAATAATCAACAATCTCAAACCACAGACGCACAGAATCAACTGAAACAAGCAACTACGGGAGGATTAAGCAACATCGCTGGAAGATACGCAGTTTAATATGAATAACAACTAAAAACAAAATTCGTGATTTTAGATTATCTATATACTTTTTTTTAAATCACGAAAAATTATTTTTTTTGAATTATGACAAATGTCAAATTTTTTTTATCTATTTATTTTATATTATAAAAAATAACAACAAGTATGAATAACTCATCAGTAATAGTCAACGAAATTAGAAATAGCAGTTATACCAACGCCGATGTATTAAGATTTCATTTAAACGAAAATCTTATGCTACTTAACCCTAAGGAAACTTTTTTTAGATTTAATTTATCCATAGGAGCGAAAGGCACTGCCGATTCATCGGGAACTGGTGAAACTGATACGGAGCACTGGGCACCATGGTTTATGGATAGTCAATGCGCGAGTGAGTCATTAGTCCGTAGTGTCCGTATTGTATCCCGTAAAGATGGTTCAGTATTAGAAGAAATTACAGATTATAATCTTTTATGTAAAAAAATTGGGTCTTATACTCAAAATGAAAGTATAGAACAAATGAAGAAGTTATATTACGGAGCAGACACTTTTGATGTTAGACAGAATAACACATTAACTAAACGAGCAGATGTCCCCGCAGACAACACTACACAAGATAATCAAGAAATAGAATGTTTTATGAAACTATCCCTATCAGGTCTATTAGGGGATAAAGCACAATTATTCCCATGTTTCGCATGTCCGTTAGAAGTCCAAGTCGAATTAGAGCATGATGGATTAAAGGTAGTTAGGGCACAATCAGCAGAGAACGCACAAGGTGAAACTACCTCCGTATATTATGGAGATAGAGATAATTACTCTAAATCCGCTGGATATTCGCAAGCGATGTCTTACAACATCGGTGAATTCGCTGGCGGTGCTACGGATGCTGACAGAACACAGATTATCCTTAATAACGCCGCCGTAGCGGGGGTAGCAGTAGGAGCATTTACTACCATTACCACTGGTGCTGTCAATACTACGGCGGGTGCTACTGGTAGTCAATCTACCCTTAACGAGTTTCCCTTTTATGCTGGTCAGTCAGTTAATTTTAACTATTTAGGGGCAACATCGGGTAATTTACAAGGAGCAGAGATAGAGGCAATGATTAAGAAAGTATCCGTAAGTGGGACAAATTTAGTTTTAGATTTACACGCCGCGATAGATGTTAGTGCCGATGGAGGACAAGGAGCGGGAGCAAGTAGGGGTATGGTTTACATTGTATCGCCTGGATCCGCACCCGTAATAAACCTCAATAATGTAGAAATGGTCTGCGGTATTGTCAAACCCGACGCTGGTATGATTAGTAAATATGAATCCGCAATCGGTAGTGGTGAAGGTATGGGAATGGTCTGTCAATCGTGGTATGATTACCCCGTAAATAGTCCGGCAAACGCCCTCGTTATTTCTAATCTAATTAATTGTAAATTAGATAAAGTTAAGGCAGTATTAAGTTTTTGGGAGAATGTAAGTGATGGAAGCACCTATTACATGGATAATTTAAGAACACCTAATAATGATAGTGTAGAACCGAAGCAATATGTTTACAAACTGGATGGATTACAGACACCCTCCCGTGCTATTGACCTAACTAATTACCAACGGGTAAGAACCTCTGCTGGATGGTGGTCGGCACAAGCGGTAAGAGAGGTAGTCCAAGCACTTAAAGAATGCGGTTTTAAAGTTAGGGACTTACAAAATGTAGATACTGATATGCTGATAGGTAGAGCATTAACTCGATTCCCTAATACATACTCACTCGCCGATTTACAAGGGGAGTTAAGAATGGAATTACAATTTACTACTAATACAAAGAATCTTTTACATCACAATTTCGTATGTTATGATAAGACAATTTTAATTAATCCTAACGGAGCAAAAGTTTTAGAATAATCTTTTAGAAAAAGATTTAACAAAAGTGTATTAGTGAATTTTTTTTATCTAATTATTTTATATTATAAAAAAATACAACAATGAGTAAAGTAAATGTCGTAGGAATTTCAAAAGCAAAAGTCCACCCCCTAAACAATCAATCGTCTTACTCCCCTTATAGAAATAATAGCGTCTTAAATTTTGAGATTGCTCCACAAGCGGATAGAATGATAGACCCACGCACACTCCGTTTGAATTTTGAATTAGAAGTAAGAAAGACCGCTGGTAATGCTTTCCCCGCTGGTGATTTAAGTGCTGGTGAAGATGTTAATTTAGATAGTCGTATCGGTATTAATAGTATATGGGATTTAATCCGTATCAGACAACAGACTACTAATGATGTATTAGAAGAAACTCGTAATTACGGATTTATGGCGTCAGCAACCATGCCATCGGGAGTGTCTTTGAATAATTATAAAAAATATATATCAAACCTCTACGGAGCATTCGGTCGTGATGCCGTAGAAGCACAGAGTTTAAGTCAAGCATTACCCGTATCACTTATCTTACGGACTGGACTCTGCTCATCACAGAGTTTATGGAATCTACAAGCATTAGGGGGTTTAAGAATCGAATTGGTTATGAATAGTTTAAGTCAAGTTTTACATGGAGCAGACGCCGATGACTTTTATTACCAAATCACCAACCCTAATATCACATTTAATTATGTTAATCTCGCATCACCAATCGGTTCAAATCAATATCAAGTCGCTTACCCCCTATACACATCTTTCAGTTCCGTAATATCATCGTCAAATGATCAATTGTCCCTCGTTTTCGCTCAAAATCAAGTCCGTAGTGTATTTTCTACTACCATTAAGAGTGCCAATTTAAATAATTTCGCTGAAAATGCTTTTACTACGGATAGACTCGTGAATAATGCTGATGCCGACCAAAAGGTTCAAGAATTAATCTTTTACAAAGACTCTGTAAAATTCCCATTGGATTATATTTTAAATGAAAGAGATGCTGTTTCTAACGGAGTTTATGAAGCATTGAAAAATCGTGAGTTTTTGTCATGTTTCCAAGATTTTACAAAGATTGCTAATACACTACAATCTACCAATACACAAGGCACAAAATCACACCGCTCGGGTAAATACGGATATGATGTCGCAGATGGTAGAGCATATACGGGTATTGGTATTAATTATGATAGACTCCGTAATTCGGCATCAGTATCATTCCAAAATAGTATGTTCGCATTACGGGTAGGTAGTCAATTGACCGACGGCACCCCTAATAATGTCCATGTTTTTACATTAAGTAATAGAATGCTCCAAACTAATCCATCGGGAGCAAATCAAGTATCATAAAAAAGATTTAAAAAATCTTTATAGCAAAGTAGTAATGTTAAAAGTGTATTTATGTAATTTTTTTTATCTATTTATTTTATATTATAAAAAATACAAACAATATGGAAGAACAAATAAACATTGTAGGTAATCTTTTACAAAAGAAAAATCTTAAAAATCCAACCGCCATTCGTCGTATCGCAACAGAAGTAAATGACCCACAAACTATTACGGCAAGAAGAGTAGTTTTTCACATTAAGAGAGAAGGTGTATTGGATACATCATCAGCACTTATATTACCCCTAACCATGCCAAATGCTACAAGTCGTTTGGGTATGTATCAGGGATGTTTGCCACTTATTTCTCGTGCCGTAATGAAGACCTCATCGGGTAAAATTATATGCGAACAGAATGACTCTGGGTATTTAATGAGTATTTACAATCATTTTAAAGATGATGAAGTCGTAAATCGTCGTTATATTATAGAAAGAGGTGTATATAACTCCCTAAAATTCGCAGAAAGCGATAAATTAGGTGTCGCACAATCGAACGGCAATGATGATATTAAGGCAGAATTTAGAGTGGGACAAACCAACGCTACGGAGTATCAAATCCGATTGTCAATGCTTTTTCCTCAGTTATACCCCTGGACTATACCCGTATTTTTACTAAATGATTACCTTGTATTAGAGGTAGACTTTGAAAGCGACCAATATCTTACCTCCGTAGGTAATAATGGAGTAGGGGGAGTCGGAGCACCAACCATCGATACTACGGGGGTGAAACTTTTGACAGACCACATTATTTACACTGAACCAACAATGAATATGTTAAGACAAATGGGAGGCACATCAAAAGGTATATCACTTGTTTATGGTAATTACTCCGTAGTTAATAATCTTTTATCCGCACCTGGCAATGAAGCACAAACTACTTACCGCCGTAATGTCGGTTATGCGGGGTTAAGAGTGAAACATCTACTACTCCATAATCAGCAACAATCGGCAACACAGACAGCGGGGCAACTTATAGGTGGCAAAGTCGGGTCATCACAAGATAGTTTAAGTGGTGATACAGACAATCAATTAGTTAATATCCGTATTAATAACATCAATTATTACAATGAAGATGTTCCTACAAAAGAACTTTACAAAGAGGTTAATGATTGTATGATGACACCCCTAAATGTTAATCAAACACAATTTACTAACTCCGTAGCAGACCTTATTACCACTAATAACTTATTCGGTGCTGGTGAAAATGCTGGATTACGGGGTAGTGCTAATGTTTTGGGTATTAATTTCAGTTTCACAAAGGTTAATGGAACAGCGGGTAATACAATACAAGTAGGTAATACACCCGTAGAACTACTTTACAAGAGAAAATACACAGCGGGAGCAGACAACGCCGTAGATATTAACCAGCGCATTTTCACATGCCTCGAACGCATTTTAGTAATTAAAAATGGAGTCATATTTAACAACTTTTAAATGGATAATAACTAAAAACAAAATTTAGTGATTTCAGATTATCTATATACTTTTTTTTAAATCACGAAAAATGAAAATATTTTCTTTATATTTTTTGTAGCAGTATTATAGTATTATATTGTAAATTATGGACGCACAACAGACCTTTATAATAGAAGCAAGTCAACAGAATTCAGTGGAAGCACCTACTACGGAGAATTATTCAGCATGGACTAATAGAGTAGAACCGACATTATTACGGAGAGGTGATTACATATCATTAAATACCGCAATAGTATCACAAAGAGGAGCAAGTGGAGCATCTAATATAGAATTTACGGACGAATACAATAATGATAGGGATAATCTACAATCTAATTTTACACTAATGAAGATAGGATATTACCTATGTAATAATAATGTAAATTCATGCCCTATGCCTTTTAAATATGCGAGAAGACAATCAAATAACTCAAACCCCGATAAGAAGACTGATGGGACTGGACGAGTAAGAACTCATTACAATACAGATATATTTAAGGAGATAGATGGTAATCAAGTAGTTAATCAATCATATCTATTAGGGGTATGGAATGACCCATTTAGACCTAAATCCGATCAAACCCCTAATGATTTTACATGCGACGCCCTATCTACATTTGAAAATAGAAACCCTAATATTAAAATAGATGGAGCGAGATATGCGAAGGTAAGTAATCTATATAACGGGTGGGAGAGAAATGACAGCGGAGATAATCAGTCAACAATGGTAGATTTATTAACACAAGATATACCCCTACATATAGAGAAAGGATTTAAGGATGCCCGTAGTGTAGGAGAAACACTAACAAGAACATTACAGACTACTAATGAACCATATAGCAATGATGCGGAATATGCTGTCCCGCAATCCATATTATATACTATTGCCCCTAATGAAACAGCACAAAAACAGAACAACCCAAGATTTAACGGGTATTGTATGAAATCAATAGGAGCAAATTTACAGCAATACAACCCCGACGCAAGTAATCCGTTATATAATAATTTATGCGTGAAAGACCCTTTTACATGGAAGTTTGGGACGCAGTTATTATCTAATACGGAAACTAATCCATTAAATAATAATGGGAGAATAAACACTAACTATATGGATAGAAGGGAGCACACTAATATTTCATACCCCGTATTGCTATGGTCGGCATGGGATCAAGCATCACCCGTAATCCAAGATGAAGTATTACCCCTCGCGAAGTATACTTTTTATTCACCATTTTTTACAGACCCCACCGAAGCGGGAGGAGAAGGAGATAATGTATTAGAATGGAGTGGATTTACGGGTGTAATGAGTGATTATAATGACTATTACCCCGAATTATATAATTATGATGATGATACGGAGTATACGCAAGGGACTATATTATTTAAAAATGGTTTAAATTCATATTATATTTACAATCCCCCCGATGATAATCATACCCCCAAAGACCCCGAAGATGAAGATAAGATACTACGATTTTTAACATTTATAGATAGTGATAATGTATTATTTGACAGAGTATTAGGGTATAATATAAAAAATTCATTAGGGAGTGAAGACTGGTTCGCAACTGGGGAAGATTTAGCAAGACAAGTAGAAGAAGCAGATTTCTTTACGACTATGGAGTTTGGTAATAGTGGAGCAGATGATATATTTTATAATTTGACAAGTCCGTATCAATTGTATTCATGGATATTCGGTGGTATATCGGGTGGGACTACGGGTGATAAGACTATGTGGAATGTAGTAGTGCCTCCCATTGTATCGGGTAAGACATATACTATATCATTTACTACGGAGAATGTAGGGTCGGTAGGCACGGGTAGTTCATATGCTCATGCGGTAGGGGTAGTAGATAGGACTGCTGATTTTGGTATGAGTGGTATGAGTATTACGGCAGATGGAGATTATACTCAAAAATTTACGGCAACAGCAACTTATACGGCGACTGATGGTATAAAATTTTTTTATACTCATGCTGTCCCTTTTAATCAGGAGATTTTACTTACTAAATTCGCATTTGTGGAGTCATCATTACAAGATGGCGATGAGTATACGATACAAGATATATTTTATCAACCATCAAGTAATACGCAATATTCAACTAAAATTTATAAAATGACTATTAACTCATTACAACTCCGTAATGAGAAGGTTAATATAACAGAAAGCACGATAGATAGTGGATTTAATATACAATATACCCCCGTAGCAGAAAATATGACAGCATATATTGCGGGTAGTGATGTAATAGCGTTTAATGCGTCCCACCCTAACGATCATCAATACCCCGTAATATTAATAAATCAAGATGACCCTACATATGATTATTTAATTTTTAATAAAAGACAGACTAAAATATGGCAGATGGTAAGGATTAATAAGTTTGATGGAGGTGAGATAGTAAGTGGGACGATATTAGGGACTATCGATACATATAGCGAGGAACTTAAAAACCCATATAGGAGTAATCAACAATATTACGATTTTTCAGTGGGTAATGGATGGGATTATGAAACCGAATATGTAGATTTAGAACTGGGAAATGGTGCTACTGGGTGGAATACAGCGTCGGGAGGCGGTGGTAATCCGTATATATGTAATAACATACTTTATCAACAATCAACAATATCAATAACTACATATAGTTTAGCGAGTGGTAATACATATACATCAACCTCACCAACAGAAGAATATACCTTTACGGATACAAGTGGAACACGCCCTAACGGATTTAAATATGATTATACATATCAACGAACAAACCCCGTAAGTCCAAATATAGTATATTTAAATAGCACCTTTGTAAATGGATTAGGGGGTAATGCTCAATATGATACGGGTGGCGCGGCGATATGGACTGGAACATGGACTTTAACTACTACGGGTGGTGATAATGGATATGGTAGACTAACCCTTACGGCGTCATGGGGGACAGAGGACTTTAACCCTAATGCGACATTAACCTCAACAACAGAATCATTTGGATATGATTATTATTTTGACGGGACTAATGATTTATATTTACAAGCAGATAGAACGGGAGATATACCCTATGCTACTGGTGATTACCGATATATTACTAATACTGGAACAGAGTTAGATAGGATTACGGGTAGAGGAACATTTACTTACAATGCTGGGACGGGTCAAATTCAACTTACGGATAGTGGGTCAAGTGCCTTTTTTAGTTTATTTTACCAAGCGCCAGGTGTAATACCCGGAACTACACGGGCAGAATTAACGGCGACAATTACCTCCGTAATAGCACAACCTTTACCAAGTGTCGATACTGGTAGTATAGTAGAATATTTTGCTACTACGAGTATATATACAAGTTTAGGGTTAAATCCTATTACAATATATATAGGAGCGAATGATAATGGAAATGGAGATGATACAGATAAACAAGGACAAAGAGGAAGGATAGTATGGAATGATGGTGGATGGTCATCTGCGACATGGGATTGGAATGGTGGGACTTATATAGACATGGATATAGGGTCGGTAGGTAATACACGAGCATTGTATTATCAAGGGTCAGCACCGAGTTTAACGGATATAGTAGAGTATAATACGGCGCAACGAATAACATTGGGGGCAACTCCATATGATTACCCGTTAGATGGTAGACAATATGGACTGGGAGCAACAAGAATGGGGACTACGGAGAAGGTAGTAGATTTACATAACCCCCTAATGGAGAATATAGATGTAAATAATTTATATTTGAGTATAGGGAATATGAACGAATTTGATGGATATTCAGAAGGTAAGGTATATAGTGATATAGATGAAACAGATACTAATAACGCCGTAGCAGACTGGAATGTTATATTTAACAATGATAATACATGTGATTTAAAATTTTTCGAGGTAGGAACAGATACATTACTATTTCAGTTAAGTAATCAAAGCAGTAATGTAGTAAAATACGGATGGGTATTATTTAAATGTGATAAATATAATAGAGATGTATCATTACCCGACCGACAACTAAATATCCAAGATGGAGAGGATTATTATAGTGGGGCAACGGACTATGGTATTACTGATGAAAATGGACGATTTTTACCTAATGGGACATATGATTTCGGAGTAGATTCGGGGACGAGCAACTATTTAGGGAAAAAGAATGTAAATCAAACTCACGCTACACTCCCTAAAAATACGATGTTAATGACTAATATTAAATATAATATTGCTAATTTAGAAATAGTAAATAATTATTTTAGACAAACAGAGATATATGAGGGAGTAGTAGAAAGTAGTAGAAGTCAAATAATAAAAGATACTGAAAAATTTTATGCTAATTTTCAGATAGGTAGAACGAATGATGATAAATTATCCGTAGATGCGACAACTGCCCCCTATGATGATGATACGCCAGCATTTCAGTATTATATGAACGATTACGGCGCTATGGGTGTAGATGATAGTGATGTAATCCAATTTACAGACCCCGATGGGAATGAGAGAAAGGGTAGTCAAGATAATTTCGGGTGTGTATGCCCTAAAATGAAGAGTAAAACGGGACATAGACAAAATATAGATGTATTTACCCGTTATAAAGGTAATTATTCAAGTAGGTTAATTGCCCCTAATAGATTAAGTAATAGAATGGGAGCGGAGAGTGAGTATTTTGAAAATGCTGGATGGTTATACGGAAAAGAAATAACAGAAGCGGATTTTAAAAAGCAATATCCCGATTTATATCAATATGTATATGATAATAATGTAGGGGTATATCCATTTTTATTAAAAGATTTAAGTGGAGATTCGATTACATATGATTTATGTATGGCGTTTGAAACATATAGAGATATAGATAGAGATAATGCTAATTTACTTAAAATACAAGATTTAAGTTGGTTTGGATTCAGTCCATCATTTTTAGATAATGATTACATTACCCCTATAAATACAGATACACCTTATTTAGACCAAGACCCTCCCGATGCTCTTACGGGTGGATTAGCGGGATATACCCCTAACTACATACAAGAATATAATATGAACTTAATAAATATTGGATCGGCACCCGTATTACAATATGACCCCGATTTAAATAGATTTCAATTTAACTATTTTCATACCCCTTTTAAATTCAATGAAACTACGGGGGTAGATGCTGATTTAGGTGAAGAAGTAGCATTATTAAATAGTGATACATTAATGATAATGAAGCAAGGTATAAGAGATAATAATTTAGAAAGTGGAGGAAAGGAGGGTGATAGTCCCGAACCCGCAAGACAAGTCCATTTAGGAGTAGCAGACGCACAAGCGGGGATATATATCATGGATATATACGGACAAACACCGAGTAGCACATATATTACGAATAGCGATGATGGAACACTTATTACCCGTAATAGTTATGATAATACATTATTTTACACCTTAGGATTTAGTTATTACGACCTTAAACCGATAAGATTTAAAAGGGGAGCATTTAATAATCGATTTAACCCTAATACATTCAATACTATTACTACTAATTTTAGGGCATTGGGAACATCACCATTTACAACTAACTCTGCGATTAGTATTTCAGACCAGATAAAAACTAATATCTATACGGGTGTTAATTTACATAGGACATATGCGTCAACAGACCCATATGAAGAGGAAAAACAATTAACAGCAAATACAAATGAAGGAACACCATCATTTTATTTAGGTTATAACTCCCTATTACCCGTAAGTATAAAAACGACAAGTGCTAATATGACATCACGCTCCGTAATAGTCCAATTACAAGCACCATTTTACAGAGTATACTGCGATTTACCATTAGATACAATGTCATATCTTACGGATGGAAGTTTATCCTGTGTAGGGTATATGACTAAAAATTACCAGTCGCAGTCATTTATATATTCATTTGCCAGTGATTACGGGGGTTATTTAACTCGCGATGTATTACTCACTAATTTAAGAACTGAAATCCGTAATCCAAAGGGTTTATTAGTGTCATCATTAGACCCTAATTCAGCAATATTTTACAAGGTAGTCCGTAATATAAAGATACAACCCGGTCTTACCCCTAAACAAGAAGAAGAACAAACAAAGCAATTATTAGAAAGACAACAACAAGAAGCAGAAGAAGCAACGGAGGAAAGAACAATAAGTTTAGATGTAGTTAAATATTTTAAGCAATTATTTAGTGGATTAAGCACAAACGCTATGACAGAGATGTTAGGTGAACCCAGTGGAGTAGATGAGATATATGTAGAAGCACAAATAGAAGAAAAGGAAGAAGAAGCAATAGAGGTTAGACCCGTAATCCCCACATTAAATTTAACAGATTTAGATGGAATGACAGAAGAAGAGGCATCGACTCCATATGATACACGGCAACATAGGTTATTTGTAAGAATGAGTGAAATCATGGAAGACGCCCTATTGGACGCACAAACACGGACACCTACGGGTGTAGTGGATTTAGTAAATTTAGATAAAGAATTAAGGGAACTACAATTAGGGGGGTCTGTATTAGATAAATTAATAAAAGGAGTAAGTAATATAAATAATAGAGGGGAATTACGGAAGTTAGTAGAGGATACAATAGGGGATAATCCGAATGAGTATACAACAATAAGGCAAAGAAAGAAAAAAGCAACTAAAATATTAAAGGTATTAGAGAAGGCACAAGAAATATCGATTATACATTACCCTAATCTAATGGGTAAGAACCCCGTAGGAAAAGGTCGTAAAAAAAGAAGAGTATATACCGACCCCGCTACGGGTGATAGATCCTTAATAACGGAGAAACAGAAAGAAAAGAGAGAAAGAAGCGCCATGATAAAGCAAGATAAAGAAAGAAGAGGAAGACCCTCCGCAAGGAAATTACTATTACGGGCACAAGAAGGGTCGCCAGATAGTCCAGCACGGGTAAAAGGTCGTAGGATATTAGAAGAAAGAGAGAAGAGCGGTAGAGGTAGAGAGTTATTTAAAGATACAAAGGGCGGTGGAGCATCAAAATAAATACTTTTAAAAAAAGTAATATCAAAAATCATTTTTCGTGATTTAAAAAAAAGTATATAGATAATCTAAAATCACTAAATTTTGTTTTAGTTATTATTTCATAAAAAAAAAGTTATATGTTATTATGGCGAGTTTTCATACAAAGACATTTACTAAACATGATGATTATATGACACCGAAAAGTGCATGGGAAGCAATACAGGAGTATATCCCGAAAGATAAGAAGATATGGGAGGCGTTTTACGGGGATGGTAGTAGTGCGAAATACCTCAGGGAATTAGGATACTCCGTAATAAGTGAAGAAGTCGATTTTTTTAAAAATGATTTAGGGGATATAATAGTAAGTAATCCACCATTTAGTAAGAAAAAAGAAGTAGTGAAAAGAATGAAAGAATTAGGGAAACCATTTATTTTAATAATGCCCTCACCAGCAATACATACATCATATATACGGGAGTCATTTAGCGATACAGATAGTCCCTTACAAATCATTATACCCCGTAAGAGGATACAATTTATAAAATTAATTAATGGTAAGAAACCTAAAAATTACAAGAGTGATTGTAATTTTGATTGCTTTTACTATTGCTGGAAAATGGATTTACCCCGTGATATAATATTTTTAAACTCGTAAGGTAGCATCTGTAATTCGAATAACTACATCGACCCATTTGCGTCCGTAAGGGTGATTATGATGATGTATTCGATGCTCTACTCTATTATGTAGTTCGCCATTACTGCCGTGTCTATGGTTTATAATTTTGCCATTTTTACGGGGTCTGCCGTTTTTATTGTATGTCTTTTTACAAACGGGACACTCAAAATAGATATGTTTTTTATCTATTTTATTTGCGTAAGTGTAAATAGTTTTTGTCTTATTACTCATATACTTTTTGTTTTTATACTTTGTTTTAAGAATTGACTATACTTATATATAATCGCCATTCCTTTAAGTGTCTTTTTGTATAAACTTTTTTTTAAAAAGTTTCTTTAAATGCTTTTCGCATATTTAATATGATTTCATTTTTTTTGATTTGGGTTTTGTATGTTTCCATCCTAATTTTCCTAATCTTAAATGTTCAGCATTGGTTTTTGCTGTTTTTACCATAGTCCCCTTATACATTTTGTGAGGGGTAAAAGATTTTTTCTTTTTATATTTAGGGTCTGCGAGTTTCTTATATACAGAAGGTTTATTTCTTTTTAAATAAGATGCTTGTTTCTTTGATTTGAGTGGCATTTTTTTAGTCCGTAATATATATAATTACCAGAGAATTTTGTGAGACCAGTATTTAGCACTATCCTTAGTAGTCGCCTTACCATGTCTGCTATAATAGTTTGCCTTTCTTTTAGGGTCGTTATGATCCAACCTCTTATAATGCCCTAACTTATCTTTAAAATGTCCGTAGCGTTTATCTCCAAAGTGGATTAAACGGGGATTACCAGTCTTACCCTTTACATATACAGAGTATTTTTTATTTTTACGGGTAGATACAAAGGGTTTATATAGGGGTTTAGATTTCTTAATTGGTTTCTTTGCTTTCATTTAAAAGTATAGTTTGCTATATGTAATAATACAAGAAAAATAGTGGGGTTAAGGAGGGTTAGTCTTTTCATAAAACATTAATAAATTTCTCTCCGATTTCAACGGAGTTTACCGAAAATTAATTGTTTCTTATGTGCTTTGTTATAATTTTTAGGGTCAATAGTAGCGTAAGGATTTTCTAAAATCTTTTTAGATTTACTACTCTTATAATCTTTAATTATTTTTTTCATATCAATTGTCTTTTTATTTACTTTCTTACTTACTTTTTTATCTATTAAATTTTTAATTACATCTATATTGCTCATAATACACTTTTACCAAAAGTATTATCAAAAATTTTTATATTGCTATTATAATATTACTGATATAATAAAAAGAATGCGACTTATACAAGTGTGTAATTTTAAAAAAGAAGGCGGTGCGGTGATAGACATAGGTAATACTAATAATTTTACATGTCAATTCAGTCAAGCAATAACAATTGCCCCTAATAGTAAAATATGTTTAGTCCATGCTGAAATAAATGATGTGGTGAGTTTAGAAGATACTGGAATAACATTACAATCAACATCACCGCCCACTACGGCAAATTTAGTCCAAAAAACTACTCAACCTAAAAATTTGGTTTATATTAATTGTCCATCATTACCCGTATCAACAGCAGTAGGGATGAGTAATGGTGGTAAGGGGCAAGTCCGTAATATAGTAGGAATTGCGAAGACTAATGATAATGATAAACCATTTACTACGGGTATAGAAGTGGATTTACATAATACCCAACCATTAGTGCTTACGGAACTAACAATACAAATATTAGATAGTGATTATGACTTATATGGTTTTACATCTACATCAAGACAAATGATTACATTTGGTATAAAAGAATGTAAATGCGATATGAAGAAAGGAGGAGCAAGAGCATATTAACAAAGATTTAATATACTTTTATAAAAAGTAATATCAAAAATAATATATGAAACATTCAATTTATATGGAATATGAACTGATATAAAATTTAGTGATTTAAAGAGCAGTATATAGATAATATGAAATCACGAAAAATTAAATTTTTTTTTTCAACATTCGATAAAATAAATCTGATTTGTTTTTTGCCGAAATCAATTTAAAGACATTGCGATATATATATATATTGGGTTATATAAAACAAAGTATAAAACTAAATAGGTGAAGAGCATATAATATAAGATGGAGATGACGAGAAAAAATATGAAGAGTATAATAGAAGATATGGAATTAGATTATCCATTATATACCGAAGGTGATTATAGTAAATATAAACCTGATTCATATGAACATGGTATATATAAGTATGTGCCGAATAAATACTGGGGATTATGGACGCAGATGAAACCTTATTGGCGGAAACATGCGACCGAAAACCCTAATGGTATTGGTATTTATGAAGCATTTACGGATATATGGAATAATATAGAAGAAGAACTGGGCGAAGATATGGATGAAGTATATTCAATTAACAAGGTATTAACAAAGAAAAGAAAGAGTGATATTATCAGTAATGGCGAACTATTTTGTAAGTATACCCCTAAATATTTGGAGGAATCCCTACAAAAGGACAATGGATTAAATGAGATAATATACAATGAACCTACTAAATTATTTGTGGATATAGATGTAAAATGCGATAATAACCTCCCTAATAAAGTATTACATCAATATTACAATGAAGCAATAGAACAAGTTAAGATACAATTTAGTAAATTGGTAAATTACGGAAAGCAGAAGCGTATAGACCCCGAGTTTATAATGAGTGAAGCAATAGGGGTAAATGCCGACAATATCTACAAGTATTCATCTCATATGATCTTACGGGGGTATTATATCAGTCCCGACAATCGTATATTACTGGGTAATTATCTAAATGTATCATTACCCGAGTCAGTTAATATGTATGTGGATAAGTCTGTATATCAAAAGAAACGGAAACTGAAACTCCCTAATCAGTTAAAACTGGACGACAAGCAAAAGGGACTAACCGACCGAGCGCAAAGGATACAAGAGGGGACTAATATAATGGATTATGTATTACAAAATATTACGGGGTGTAAATCATTAGATAAATCATTGGACGCAATGAGTAAGAAACTTAAAATTAAAGGGCGTAAACTTATTAGAGAGATGAGAGTGAAACCCGTAAGTGATAGACCTACACCGAGAGTGGATAGTCTAACAAGATTATCACCCATACATATACTAAATCTGTTTGATACACGCCCTAAACATATGTGTAAAGAGTTTCATAAGAGGGTAATGATGTGGAGCATGTCTAATGGTGTATCATTTGAGGAGTGGTATGGTGTATTCAGTGATTATTGGCGTAATCAATACTTACCCCATAATAGAAAAGATGGGCGTAATAAGTGCTATAATGAAGATTATACTTATAGGAGGATATGGAGAAATCAGTGGAATAAACTACAAGACCTAAATATACCGATTAAAATGGAATGGATTATGAAGGCATTAAAGGCGCAATATCCCGATTTTTACGAGGAAGACTATAAAAAATTTAATGAAGCAATAATAGACGCGGATAATATAGAGGGTGAGTGGAAAGAGTATTATACTATATTCAAACCTACAAAGGAGAACCCGCATTTACCCGTAGAAATGATAAAGAAGGTAAAGAAGAAATACATCTTATTATCTACGGGGTTAGGACAAGGTAAAACATGGGACACGCAGATACTTACAAGAGAAATAATTAATAGAAATAGGTTTGGTAAGGTATTATATATATGTAATCGCATTGCCTTAAAAGAGGATATATTGGGTAAATTCATAGACACCTCAAAATTCAATTTAGGTGATGAGACATATGATTACAAGGATATTAAAAGTGGTAAGAAGACATTACCCAGTTATAATTATGTATTATTAACTACATTAGAGAGTCTGCCCCAGTTTCAGCATACGGGGTATGATTTAGTGGTAGTAGATGAGTGTGAGGCGGTAAATATGACATTTCTTACGGATAGTATGAAAAGCACCTTACCGGGTAATAGATACGAACAAGTAGTAAATGCTTACGGACGACTACTTACTACGAGTAAGAAGATAATAATGTGTGATGGTCTATTAATGACAAGAACAATGAGATTTATAGATGATATAGAGGGTATGACTGGGTCTAAATCTTATCATCTGTATCATACAATAGTATCGGATAATAAGAATCTACAAGATAGGAGTATTATCTATTACCGAGATGACCCTAAATGCTCTGCTCATTATCGATTTATGAACGACCTATTGGACTATATATTAGATGGTAAAAAGGTGTATCTATTCATGCCTCATTTGACGGGTAAATCATCACCCCTAAAAATCAGTCGGGATAAGGGTAATGATGTAGAGGGACAAGGTGTATTACTATTAAAAAATTATTTCATGGAGTATTGTAAATTAAGTGATGATGATATAAGACTACACTATGGTAATTCATCAAATAACAAGAAATTACAAGATGTAAATGCTTACTGGAAAAATGGTAAATTGGTATTATCTACATCATGTATTACTAACGGAGTGAGTTATGATAATAAAGATGAGATTTATGATAGTGTATGGTTGCTTACGGATAGTAGTTTCATCAGTGCGAGGGATACTGCTCAAATATCAGCGAGAATGAGATATTTAACGGACTATAAAATCCGTGTATGTGATTTAACTAATGGAGCAAATCCTACTATGTTTAACCGCCCTAATTATGTATCAAAACCTCTGTTTAAGGACGATGTTAATAAGTCATCTATATCACGGAAAGGTGAGTGGAATGATGAGAAATCTGTATTTAATAGGTATTTTGAAGCGGACATAAATAAATGGCGTATCAAAGACCCTAATAAAATGAAGCATAAAACGGGTAGTAAATTATACTGGCGATGGGCGGGTATTATAAACGCTATTAGGGAGAAGAATATAATTACATATCTACACCAATGGGATAAAAGAAAAAAGCAGAGATACGAAATAGCAATTAAAAATCTACACGGAGAACTACGGAGAGAGCATTATGTTAGGGGGTCATCAGTATTAATTAGGATGTTTAAAAAATTAGGAATAGAGGTAAGTGAGATAATAGAACCCCATAAGGGGGATGAAGCAAAAGCGAAAAAGAAGTTTAATGATATAGGTATAGATGTAAGTAGAATAAATGCTGTATGGGAGTATGATAATATAGATGTATTAGATAATAATGTATTATATGAGCAGTATAGGTTTCAAAACAAGCGTGGTTTGTTAGGTAATACTGAAAGATATGAACTACAAAAGCGAAACTTTTTAAATCAATTCAAAGATGATACACCCGAAGATGTATTACGGGATATGTTTGATACAAAGGTATTTAAAGGGTTTAAAGCATTGATAAATGGACACTCATATTTACCCCTAATATTTAATATCAGTGAAGGTGTAGATTGGAAAGGACAATTAACAAAGGAGGTAATATCATTAAAGAAAAATTTAAAAAAGAAAAGTGCCTTATTAAGAAGGGGTTTAGATTTCGGTGGTATGACAAATCATAAGAAGATGATTAGAAAGGTAATGAACTATTATTTCAGTAAGAGATATGTAGAAGCAGAAGTGAAAGAGGAGGATAATATAGATAAGAGTAAATATGAGTGCGAGTTTAATGAAGATGGGACTATGAAGGAAGGTAGTGGTAAGTGGATAAGGGGTATAGACAAAGTAAGAACTGGTAATGATATATTAACGGAGGAATTTTACAAAGATTTAAATACATTTATAAAGTGGTTTGATTTTGAAAATCCCCTTACATTTGATAATAGGGATTACCCCTTATATTTACCATTTACTACCCGTGTATTATATAAAGGAGGCGGTAGTGATATTATAAATCCCGAAGACTTAGGGGGTATAGATCAAAATCGGGCAGAAAGTCTGTCAATTAATTACTGGATGGATGATGATATAAAGATAGTCCCATATGATATGGAGATAGTAAGTAAAGTATGTGCGATGAACCCATATATAGAATATAAGAAGAAGTTAAAATGTATGTATAAAATATTAGAGGGTATGGAGGGTGTAGAGCGGTATAATATGGAGCGTAAGATAGATAATGAGTTAGGGAAAGAGTGGTCTATTAAATATAAATGGAAAGTAGAAGCAAATGGAAAATGGATTATGATAGATTAATACTTTTAAAAAAAGTAATATCAAAAAAAATATGATTGTATATTATATATTACGGATAATATGGAAGCGATACAAACGGAATTAAATAACTATAAAAATGAAGTAGATAAGTGGAAATTAAAAACCAGTTTATTACGGGTAGAGTATACAAAGGTAAAAGAGCAAAACATTCGATTAAAAAAATTAGTTAAGGAGATAAATAAAAAAATATCCACCTATATAGATGAAGAATAGACTATTCAATTTTTCGTGATTTAAAAAAAAGTATATAGATAATATTAAATCACTAAATTTTATTTTGGTTGTTATACATATTAATTTTTTTTATATAGTCATGTCGTCGGTTGTCGTCGGTTGTCGTCGGTCGTTTACTCCGTATCGTCGTCGCTGTCCTCGCATTCCTCGCAAAAGGGGCAGTCGCATTTATACCCGTTGTATATACATTCCTCGCATATGATTTCATCATTATCGTTAATATGAACCATATCGTGCTCCTCACTATTAACCCGTATCTCGGTATTACATACGGAGCAAGAAATCCATTGGCATTCACCGCACATTTTGTAGGGGGTATATAAGTAGTTGTTAGTCGTTATAAGTTTGTAAGTAGTTGTAATTCGTTTGTAAGTGTATATGTTGCTGATTCAATTTGATACACTCCCTAATCCTCGCCAAAATCAAATCAGATTTTTTTTTGTCATCCACTTTACGGATAGATCAAAATGCACGATTTATAGGGAGTATGAACTGAAAACAAATATGAAAACAAACTTTTTATATAGAGTTTGTATAGAGTTTGAAATATAATTCATATTTACAAATTAGAAATGTTTGATTTATATGAAATATGAACTTACAAAATATGAAAACAAACTTTTTATATGTAGTTTGTATGAAATATAAAAACTTTAAATTTGAAATCTCAACATTCGATTAAATATTTAATCCCATATTACATTTGTATCAATTCATATAAAACATATAAAACTATATATAACGGGTATATACAATATATAAAACAAACTTTTCAAATTTGAAAAGCAACAAATAAATCTGATTTGATTTTTGTAAGATTACGGAAGAGGTATTAATTATCAAAATATAGTTATTACACATATCAAAACTAAAATATCAAACTAAAACATTCGATTAGATTTTGAGATTGCTCCGTTGCTGACAAAAAAAAATCTGATTTGATTTTCACGACATCTTACATCAGTCATTAGAATCTAAACAATTCATATAACTCTATACTATTTACATATTATCAAACCGCTCAAACAAACTTTATATACTACTCCGTATAAAATGTCGCATTTCAATCTTAATGGTTATACCGCCGAACAATTGGAGGCACTTATCAAACAAGCGAAAGCGCAAAAGAAAAATGCGAAGAGTAAGAAGCAAATGGAAGAGGATGAGAGGAAGAGAGAAATTGTAAAAGAGTGGGAGGGTATAGAGTGGAAAGCATCAGCAATCGATATGACTAACGATGAACGCCTACGGATACTCTGCGCTCACTACGGGTTAAAAGTAGCACACAAGCGAAAGGGTCGCCATCAAGAGCGAACAATCGGCGAGTCATGTAATCGCCCTAATGGACAATATAGTAATATTGTAGCGAACTGCGAGGAGCGATTTAAATATGAACTAATGGGTAAAGCGTGGCGTGGTGCTAAAACCTATACGGGTAAAGGTAAGAGTAGAGTGTATGTAGGAACGGAGTTTGACCTACAAAAGGCATTCAAACCTATTTGGGGTAAACTGACTAACCCTCAAAAGAAGGCAGTCTGGCATCACAAATTCAGTAATGAGTGGTGGAAAGTAGGGGATGACCCGTCCGTTGTAGATGCCCCTACTGAACGCACTAATAGTAAGGCATTTATGATTTGGTGGGACGAAAATGTAGTCAGTTTGGATGGTAAGTGGGTATTCAAAGAAAGTAAGTCCTATAATGTAAATGATGATTTTTTGAAATATTTTTACCTCGCAATTAAAGAGGATAAGAAATCCGTGAAGCAATCGGCGAAAGCACCCGTAAATAATGGCGGAGGAGCAAAACCCGAAACAAAGAAGAAAACAAAGGAGCAAGAAGACGCACAAAACTATCTTACGGAGTTTGTAGGTAAGTCCGCAGTAAAAGTCCGTAAAGCAAAGAAAGCAAAGATGGAGAAGAAGAAAGCGGAGAAAGCAAAGGCGGAGAAGAAGCAAAGCAAAGCGGAGGATTATTCATTTATGGATGACGAAGAGTAAATAAAATTTAGTGTTTAAAAAAAAAGTATATAGATAAAATGAAATCACGAAAATAGTTTGTAAATTTTTAAAAAATATAATATAATTTAAAACTTTTTATTTTA
>Ga0208667_1000191_pt1 | contig 28512 bp, 48 predicted proteins | sample 11BtaG_FD_184085 | JGI IMG/M metagenome (GOLD analysis project Ga0208667, IMG submission 184085) | Marine viral communities from the Subarctic Pacific Ocean - 11B_ETSP_OMZ_AT15265_CsCl metaG (SPAdes) (version 2) | ecosystem: Environmental > Aquatic > Marine > Oceanic | place: Pacific Ocean... | reverse complement strand
AACTTACGCTTAATCTTTCTAGTTACTTCATCTACAATAAAAATATCAGGATTATTATCCTTTAAAATATTAAGTAACGTAGACTTACCAGTACTTTGAGCTCCAGAGAATGATATCAGCATCTTTTAATTATATCTGTTGTTTTTAAAAAATCAATCCATGCTACTAGAGAAGTACCTTTTAACCCTCTATATACTTCATCGAGAGTCTTCATGGTATTAAATCGTTTTACTTCAGAAACTATCTCCCCACTATCGACCTCAGGTACAACCTTATGAACGACACTACCGTAGTAAGTATAGTTGCCATCATTAAACATACGCTCTTGCGGATCCTTCCCTTTCAGCTCTGGGTAGTCAGTAATAAGACCAGGATGGCCATTATAAATTGTATATATGTTACAAATACTCTCCGGTACGATGCGTAACCATCCATGTAGGGTAATAAACGAATCTGGATCAGCTATATTGTGAAGGAAGTTAGCAGTTTTTGCTTGAACGTTATTAACTACTTTGATTCTAGATTTACCGCTTAATCCGGACAATCCCCTACTGTGAAGCTCGCGTATTTGAGGATGCCACTTTGACTCATCACTATTATTAGTAACTATAATATCCGGCCACCTATCGAAATGTAAAGCGAGATCAACGACCTCGCTTCCTGTCTGTGAGAATAAAGCTATCCATTTCTTCATAGATACTTCAATGATAAGAAGTTAATCATTAAATGCAACGTATTATCGGTAATAATAAGTAGCCACATAGCAAGAAAATCAGGTGTCTTCTTGCAATAACCGAAGTGAGATAAGTCACCATTTTGAGGCCAATGACTTCTCGGAGCAAGAAAGTTCTTAAGCTTTGCAACATGTTTAGCTAAACTATACCTATCAATAATAAAATGCGTACCGAATATAACAAGCCAAGCATTAAGAGAAGGTTGTAGTAATAAGAATGGTGTAGAATAAACTAGCGCGTGTATAAATGCAGCAAAATGACATCTTGCTTTGTTAGCCGCCATCCAGCCTGACTGAAGAAGATAGTCTCCAATCAAATGTAATATTAACTGACTCATGAGTCTACTATTATTATATAGAGTAAAATCTACTTTTCAACTAAATAATTTAAATGGATGAATTTTTACAGGTGGCTGAGAAGGTGGGATTTCCGATTGCAGGAGCCTTAACTGCCGGGTTCTTTATTTTTATAATTCTTAAATTTATTCTAACCGAACTTACCGGTTCTATAAAAAGTCTTAATAATTTAATAACAGGACTAGTAAATAGAATTGATACAATGAATAATGATATTGTTAAAATAGATACTCTTATATCGGTAGCTTTTAACAAAAAACCAAACTTAGAAAGGTTAGCTGCAGCTGACGGAAAAGAGGACTCGCGTAAAGACTAATGGACTCGGTAGTAGATATGGTAAGCAAGTATGGCTTTCCAGTCATAGCAGCTTGCGGCTTAGGGTATTTTGTATACTACATATGGAAGTGGGTAACAACAGAAATAAAGCCTGTAATTGAAGAGACCACCGGTAAGTTAATAGGTTTAATTGATAAGGTTCGTATGTTAGATAACGATATGATAAGACTTACGATGAAAATAAATCTTATTACAGAGGAAAAGACCCCTAACCATCGTACAAAAAATAAATAACTATATGAAGGCATTACTTATAGCACTCATGATAACATCAGCAGCAGCCGATCAATTAACATTTAGATTTAAATCACCATCGTTTAATGGTGTCGGTTATAGCTCACATAAAATTAATTTAGAAAATATTTCGGCTGCTAGAAAAAAGACTATTAGAGATGAAATTAAATCATTAGAGATTCAAGCTAATTTAGCTGCTCAACGCACTCCCTTAAATGTATTTATGACTAATTTACAGTCGCGTATTTACTCTGAACTCTCTAAGCAAGTTACAGAACAACTGTTTGCAGATACAAATAATGAATCAGGTGCATTCGATCTAGACGGTAATACTATTTCTTGGTATAAGTTAGCAAATCAAATTAATCTTACTGTAACTGATACAGAAGGAAACCTTACAACTATATTAATTCCTATTGGTTCTCTCTTACTACCGGAGCCTCCTGCTAATGAAACAACTTCTAACAACTAGCCTTTTAAGCTCTTTTTTGCTTTTAGGTGGTTGTAGTTATATTTACAAGGATGTAAAAGAATCACCTGCTATAGCCCCGACTCCGTTAAAATCAGAGCTGGCTGAGCTACCCGTATTAGACGGCGCATCTATCTATATAGGTGTATCTGACTTTAAAGATCTAACAGGTCAGCGAAAACAATCAGATAATTATGCAAGCTTTTCTTCAGCTGTAACTCAAGGAGCTGAAGCTTGGTTAATTGAATCTTTACTAGAATCAGGAAATTGGTTTAAAGTATTAGAAAGAGGTCAGTTAGATAGTATTATGCGCGAACGTGCAGTAGTACAACAAACTAGAGAAGACTTTACAGAAGAAGATGATACAGGACTTCAACCTATGCTTTTTGCTGGGTTACTCATACACGGAGGCATTATTGGATATGATACTAATTACGTTACTGGTGGTATAGGAGCTTCTTATCTCGGGTTAGGAGCAGCAGAACAGTATAGAAAAGATGTAGTTACTGTTTCTATAAGATTTGTAAGTACATTAACTAGCGAGATACTTTTATCTTCTACTGTATCAAAAACTATATATTCTGTATCGTTAGGAAGTGACGTATTTAAATATGTTAAAAATGATATTAATCCATTAGAAGTTGAGTATGGATTTGCTAAAAATGAAATGGTTTCTGTGGCTACTAGAGCTGCTATTGATTTAGCTATTATAAATATTATTAATAAAGGAGAGAAAAAGAAAATGTGGAAGTTTGTAAATCCACCCGTGGAAGCAAAATAAACTGGTATTTTTCTATAAATATTAGTATGAAGATAAAAGTATTCTCTCTCAGTATACTTGCCTCTACAGGCTTGGTTTTTGGTAGTAATGAAATTTACCTAGACCAGATTGGTAGTGCAGGTGTTTTTAATATATCGCAAATAGGATCTGCAAACAAATTAGGTGAAGGTACAAACCGGTCACGGATTGAAGGTGAAGAGGTTATATTTAACGTAGCTACTATCGGTAATCAAAACTTAGTAGATATTGATTCAGTTGGTAACGAAGAAGAAGTAAATCTTCAAGTTGAGGGAGATGCTAATGAGGTAATATTAGCTCTTGAAGGAGATCAAAACACTGTAAATACCTTTGTAGCAGGAGATTCTAATAATGTGTTAATTGCAGGTAATCAGGAAGATTCAGAAAAAGCTTCTGTTAATAACGGCGTAATTAATCTTAATGTAGAAGGCGCTTCAAACGATGTTGAGTTACTTCTTTTTGATACTTCTTATACCTTTACGGATTACTTTATCGGAGGATCTTTAAACACTATTAGTTCTTATCAAGAAGGTCATGGTGGTTTGATTGGTCACTCGCAATTAGTTGATGTTTACGGAAGTAGTAATAATTTATTAATATCACAAGTAGGTTCTGAGAGTCAATTCATAGAACTTTCTATTCTTGGAAATGAAAACAACTATCAAATATACCAAACCGATGGTGGGTTTGATCCAACATATATGCCAGAGCAAACTGATAATTCAGTTACTCCAGTTAATGACTACTCCAATCCATCAGGCCCTCCTCATGATGGTCCGCCTCAAATCCTCGTTAATCCTTAGTATATTAACTTGCTTATTAAGTAGTAGCTTAGCTGAAGTTGGTAACGTAACTGCTCAAACAAGAGCAGCTCAAATAACTCGTAAGGGTGACAAGATTTTAACAGAAGTTGATACTCCTGTTGAGATGCGAGATCTCATACAAACATTAAAAGGTAGAGCTGATATAAAGTTTGTAGATGATACTAAGGTAAGTGTTACTGAGTACTCAAAACTTATAATTGATGAGTTTGTTTATAACCCAGAGAAAAAAACAGGTAAACTATCTCTTAAAGCTGCGTTAGGTACTATCAGATATTCATCAGGTAAGATAGCTAAAAATTCTAGAAAAAATGTAAAGATAAAATCACCTACCGCGTCGGTATCTGTTAGAGGTACAGATTTTACTATGAACGTTCAAGAGGACGGGGCAAGTAGTTTTATACTTTTACCTTCAACAGATGAGGCAGGTAAAAGTTATGTCGGTTCAATTGATGTATCTACATTAGGAGGTACAGTAACTCTTAATCAAGCATATGAAGCAACTACAGTAACAACTGCTATAGCCCCTCCTACACCTCCTCAAGTTATACAGCAAGATGGTCCTGCTGAGCCTAAACAGAAAAACAATAACGATAATAATGAAAATAATAATAACGCAGGAGATAATGAAGATGACAAAGAAGATTTTGATGATATAAAAATTAAAAGAAAAGAAAAACAAATAATGAATACTTTTTTAAAGATGGAGGATGGTAGATATGTATTCTTTTCTAAAGATAAGGATAATATGATATCATTAATTGTTGAAGATGGTAGTAATGTTACTGTTAATTATGATAATAAAGGTAGCATTATAAATGCTAAATTTAACTCCGGTAACAATGTTCAATTTAATATAAAACAACAATGAAGATCTTTAACCTAAAAAACTATGCTATATGCTTAGTAGTAACTATAATATTTACTTGTTTGCGTATACTCGACCCTTTTTTTATAGAAACAGCAAGATTAAAAGGATTAGATTATTATCAAAATAATCAAGAAAAGGTTAAGTCTGAAAATATTGCTATAATAGAAATAGATGAAGATAGTTTAGATGAATACGGGCAATGGCCTTGGAAACGTGATCTTATAGCACAGGGTATAATAAAGGCTTATGAAAGTGGAGCGCAATTGGTAGTGGTACCTATTCTTTTTGCTGAAAAAGATAGGTTAGGAGGTGATCAAGAGCTTATAGAATTGTTAAACGAAGCACCAGTTATTATTGGTCAATCAGCAAGTACAAAAGGTAAAGGAGATCCCGTACCTAGAGGGTTAGCTACTATTGGAGAAAGTTTAGATGGGTGGTTATTTGATTATCCTGAAGCTATAGGACCAGTAAAGGAGCTCGGAGAAGTTGCTGCTGGTGTAGGTATGATATTGACTGCTCCTGAGTTAGATGGAGTAGTGAGAAGAATGCCGTTAGTTATTCAGATTAAGGGAGAAGCTTATCCAACAATACCTTTAGAAGTTATAAGATTGTTTTCAGGAGAGCAGTCATATCAAGCTAAAGTAAGTGAAGTGGGAGTTGAGGCCATACGAGTGCCTGGTTTTGATCCAATAGTAACAGATGAAAATTCTAGAGTGTGGGTTAACTTTAAGTATGAGTTTGATAAGGTTTCTTTTAAGGATGCAGATTGGTCTGCTGTACAAGATAAGATAGCTGTAATAGGTATAACTGGAGAAGGTTTAGCTAATACTATAGCCACTTCAACAGGTATTAGTTACGGTCATGAAGTAAATTGTCACGCTTTGCAGATGATAATAGATGAAAATCGATTAGAAAGAAATGACGAATTTTTTATGCATGAATTAGCAGTTACCGCTGGTATATGCTCCATTATAATTATCGGAGCGTTATGGTTACCTTACTTTATTAGTTTAGCGCTTTGCTTAGTAAGTGTTAGCTCTTTACCGTGGATAGGTAATTTATTATTTGAGCAAGGCAAACTATATGATTTTACATGGCCTATAGCCACTATTTTTATAACATGGTCTGCTGCTACTTTTGTAAGATTTGTCCAAGAAAATAAAACAAAGAAGCTTATTAAAAATCAATTTGAGCATTATTTAGCTCCATCTATAGTAAGGTTACTACAAAAAAATCCTCAAAAATTACAACTAGGTGGAGATACTAGAGAGCTGTCCATTTTATTCAGCGATTTAAGAGACTTTACAACTATAAGCGAAACGTTTAAATCCAACCCTCAAGAGTTAACTGATCTTATAAATAAATACCTTACTCCTATGACTGGTTGTGTTATAGAAAATAACGGAACAGTTGATAAATTTATAGGAGACGCATTAATGGCATTTTGGAATGCTCCTATAGATGATGAAGATCATAGAGATAATGCATTAGAATGTGCAATGCAAATGTTTGAATTATTAGAAAAGCTTAACGTTGAGTTAAAGGATAAAGATTTAGAGCTTAAAATGGGTATAGGTATCAATACTGGAGATGTTGTTGTTGGTAATATGGGTTCCAATCAACGATTTGATTATACCTGTTTAGGAGATGCAGTTAATCTAGCAGCTAGATTAGAAAGTCAAACTAAAAATTACAAGGTAGGTATATTAGTAGGCGAAGGTACAGTTAAAGGTAATGACACTTTCAACTTTTACGAGCTCGATACAATTGCAGTTAAAGGTAAAACCGAAGGTGTAAAAATTTACACGATACTTTCCACGTTGAAAAATAAGCCTAACCATGATGCCTTTTTGACTGCTTATAAAAAACAGGAATGGGATAACGCTTTAAAACATGCTAAGTTTAATAAGAGAGGAATACCTCAGTTATCAAACTATTACGATATGATGTCAGATAGAATTCTAGAATTAAAAGAGCAAAATCCTATAGATTGGGATGGTATTTACCGATCATCATCAAAATAAGCAACGGTAATCCTATTATAGTGGCAGCTCCAAATAACCATACAAACGAATATAGAATAATTCTAGTAGCTCGTCTTGTTATTAAAGGATAGAAATCGGTATCATTAGTATAAACTAGACCGCTACGTTTCATATGTATTATTTATGACGACCTATAATATTTTTAAATTGTTTCGTATTAAAAATAATATCGTCTAATTGATCCTCATTAACATCAACATCAATCATGTCAGCTAGCAGCATAGAAGGCTTATGATTAAGTCCTTGATTAGCCATATAACGATGTCCTAGTAGACCAGCCACAACCGGGTTTGACGTATCAAGAGAGCGTATATTGAGTTCTGAAGCAATAGGTGCGTAAGCAGCAAACTCTCGTGCAAGAGCCGCGCCAAGCAGATGGTGTGGCTTTCGAGCATTCCATACACCATCAACAACTAGACGAGTTATAAGCCCGTGACGACCTGCTGCCCATCGATCGAGAGTTCCTTCACGACCAGTTCTATTAGTAGTAGTTACTGTTTCGTACCATTTATAGTCAAAAGAGATAGCAATATAGTCAGCATTATCCGACATAAACTTATAACAATCAACCAGCTCTTGGTAGGTGTTACCTTGAACAACTCCTATAGTAGTTCTACCTTTAAGATCAGAGCCATAGTTCAAGAAGAACTTATTCCAAGAGGACATTGTACCTTGCGCATCTTCGAGAACATCAGGAACAATATAGAAAGTAGGATTAAGCTCGGTAATATATTTGATATACTTTTTAGGGTCGAAAGACTCTCCAAGCTCGAAGATCGAATTATCAAGCAGCACCTCACGACCGGCAGCCAGCGAGCGTTTAAAAAAATTATAATACTCTGGATGCGTCTCGAACAAATGAACGAGAGCATAATCATAGTCGTTATATAGCTTAGACTCTTCAAGAATTGATATTGGTGTTTCGTGACTAACAAGCATACTGTATTATAACCACGTATTACATATATTCAAGATTAAATATGTATAATGTTTGTTCGTGGTTCTAATGCAGCTGTAGAGTATAAAAGGGACGATACTAACTTCTATAAAGGTATAGTAGTTAAGAATTGGGATCCTCAAAAGCTCTACCGTATAAAAGTATTTATACCTGAAATATCTAATCAGCCTCTTGATGATTGGTTAAAGAATTATAGTAATTTGAATTTTAGATTTCCGGGTACTAATAATGAAAAGGATGTATGGAAAGATGCAAAAGTTTTTGAAGAGATATCTAAATTACTACCATACGCGGAACCTTGCTTCCCTATATTTGGAGAAAGTGGTCCCGCGAGATATCAATCTGTAGAAGAGTTAGCAGCTATAACTGATAGTAATAATACAGAAGATTTCGAGAATAATAATAAAAATGACGAACCTCCTTCTATAGATACAGGAAGTTTTGGTCCTTCGTTTTTATATGAAAACTTTAGTACAAATGGTGGAGATTTCTTTACTGATCCAAAGAGCAATTACTCAGGTAATAACAATCCTTATAGTTATAATTACAGACCTAGCAATCATGTTAATAAAGCCAAAGGGATGTTTGGATTACCATCTGTTGGATCGCAAGTGTGGGTATTTCATTACCGTGGAGATTTAAACTTTCCTGTATATATAGGTAGTAGAATTGACTTTAGACAGTCAGTAACCTTAACTGATTCAGATAATGAAGATCAGCAAACTTTAGATTATCCTGGTATATTTGAAAATTTAAAAAAATTAAGCGATGAGTGATAGTTTAGATCAGGAAAAGCAGGAATATAGAAGTAAGTCTATACTTAATCAAAAAGGTGCGGCTGTTGATATCAACAACTCTACTGATAGGGAGGAAATAAAAATTTCACAATATAGTGGATCTAATATATCTTTAAATAATTTAGTTAATAATGAACTAGCTACTAATAACAAACAAGTTAAGGTTATTAATGATAGTTTTACATCAGTCGGTAAAAATAAAAGCGTTTTTACAGGAAAAGATAGTATAGAGAGAGTACAGGAAAATACTTATTCTCTTAAGGGATTTGTAGATGATTCTAATTTAGAAGCAGCTGAAAACTGGAAGAATACATATAAACCTGCGGCAGAAGATAACGCTCTATTTCAAATAAAACGAACATCTAATGGAGGTTCTAGGGGTGATAATTCTACTAAAGAAGAGAAGTATACTCCAACTAATTCGAAGAAAAACGGAGGAGGTGAGGTAACAGGGTATGAGGGCAGCGCTATAGTAGATTCAGGTAAAGATGAAGTTACTAGTTTTTCGAAGCCAATATTTACTCCTGATACCCCACCGGAATCTACTTCCCCAGAAAACGAGGACATAGAATCTGGTAATGTAACCTACCCAGAAGGTGCTGATAAAAACTCAGCAACAGAAGGTGGTGATTGGTCGCCAGAGAAAAAGCATGAAGAATTAAATGATAAGATAAAAGACTTACAAGAAGAATTAAATGTAATTGAAGATAAATTAGGTAACGGTGGTGATGAAATTGAGTTTATAAAAAGAGGTAAGACACAAACTGTGGGTGCCGCGTTTAATGATTACCAGTCTATTAGAGTTGATACTGTTGGTAGATCGCAACCTCAAGAAGTAGTTGTCGGTCCTAATCTAACTTTTGTAAATGTAGGTAGTGTACCACACGTAGAGGATGTAGATAACTCTATGAACTTCCCTGTTGGTAATTATACACTAACTGTTGGTAATAGATATAATGTGTTAGTAGGTTCTGGTGGTATACAGTTAAAGTCAACTGGATCTGTTGAGGTTGTCGGTACGCATACTAAGGTCTTAGGGGCTAAAGTAGATATATCTGCTAAACATGGAGTATCTATAACTAGCCCGGAGAATATAGAAATTTCATCTGCTGGTAATTCTGGCGCTGGTATTAATATAAGATCTAATAAACAGGTGTTTATAGAGCCTGGTCTTGGTGTAAAAAATAATATAACCACATCAGGTTCTCTATACGCTGCTGGTGAAATATATACTCACCACATTACTGCTCCTTGCGAAGTGCAGCAAACAGAATTTACTACTCTATACGGTAAATTTAACACAGACGAGCCTAGAAAATTAAAGATTGGTGAATGTGAAATTGGAGGCTCTTTCTTTCCTGTATATGCGGATCCGACGGATGATCTAATATTAAATTACCCTCACTCCCATAACTTTAACAACTTACCCTTACGCTTAATGAAAGATCATAAAGGGTTAAGAGATAAAGCTATAGGTGAGGGTATAAACAGAAATGGTTATTCTACACAAGCGAGAGAAGTTGTAAATGAGAAGAAGGTACCTCAGTAACCTTACTTAATTTCATCTACTAATCCCAATTGTAAACACTTATTAGCATCAAACCAAAGGTCATGCTTTAGAATTTCATCTAACTTCTTCATAGGCACCTTTGTATGAGCTTTATAAATTGCTTTAATGGTATCCATTAAATTTTTATTATTCTCCATATCATCTTCTAACTCTGTATACTTACCATATGCTAAAGATGAGAGTTGATGAATAAGCATTTTAGAATATTTACCAATATATCTTTTCTTACACACTGTTGATATAATCGTAGCTGCTGAAGCTGCAGCTCCGTCAATATGTGAATATACATCGCTTTTAAGATTTCTGATACAATCAACTGTTGCTAAACCAGCAAATAGCGAACCTCCGTACGAATTAATTCTTAAGTTAATAATAGGATTAACATCTAGAAACTCTTTAGTTATACTAAGTTTTCTATCTACTTCAAATAAGGTAGAGTTAAGTTCAAGTGCATTGCTTTCAGTAATATCACCATAAAAATATACATTATTTTCGACTACTCTAGTCACCGAACCACCTCCCCCTGCAGCTGCACTATTAACTATAAACTGTACCTGCTTCTCTTGTTCCTCTTCTTCAGAGTTATTGTATTTCCATTTCATATATTTAAAATTATTATCCTTCACAAGTAGAGCATTCATTTATGGACCTCGCTAGCTCTTGAGCTGGGTTAGCACTTCGCTGATAGTATAAGGACTTGATACCATTTTCCCACGCCCACACTAAAAGAGCATTAACTTCTTTAGGTGGTGTTTTCGGAGGTACTTGTAAATTAATAGACTGACCTTGATCAATATAAGGCTGTCGTTGCGCAGCTTGAATAAGTACTTCTTTCTGCGTAATTTCGCCAAAATTCTTGAATACTTCTCTTTCGTGATCTGTAAGAAACTTAAGATGCTGAACTGAGCCTCCCTTCTGTAAAATGCTTCTCCAGGTTGTAGTATCATTCTTATCATAAGAAATAAGGATTTTTGTAAGTTCAGGATTCTTATAAGTAAATTTACCTTTAGCCAAATCCTTAGTAAAGTAATTACTGTTAAGCGGTTCAATAGAAGGACTGACTTGTCCTAAAATAAACGAACTACTTGTTGTTGGTGCAATAGCTACCAAACAACTATTACGTAAACCATACCCTTCCATAAGCGAAGGTACGCCATACTCTACAGCCATCTTCTTTGAAGCGTTAGTTGTACGCTCTTGAATAGTTTTAAAGATTACAGAGTTTTGTAACTTAGCTTCCATAGACTCAAAAGCAATACTCTCTTGCTGTAAATAGGAATGCCATCCTAATACACCCACTCCAAGAGCTCTTTGTGTAACAGCGAACTTATGAGGCGCTTCCATATTCTTTATACCTCGTGTCTTGTTAATAAACTCTGTCATAACCGCATCAAGAAAATATGTAAGAGTCTCTATAGCATCAGTCTTTTCAATATCTTTCCATCTTGCAAGATTTAACGAAGATAGATCACATACAAAAGATTCATCTTCTTCAGTAGATAAGAATATCTCTGTACATAGGTTAGATGCATTGATACGCTTATTTTTATCTTTATAGACTTGTGGAGCGTTATCGTTAGCGTTATCAGAAAAGAAAATATATGGATAACCAGACTCGTATCGCTTTTTAATAACCTTACCCCAAATACTTCGCTTCTGTTTATCACCGGCGATCATCGACTCCATCCATTCATTACTAACAGTAACACCAATAGAGAGATCTTGAATAGCATTACCTTCGCCACGAATACCTAAAAACTCTTCAATATCATCGTGATCGATAGGTAGATAAGCAGCGAAAGAACCTCTTCTTACGTTACTTTGTGAAATGTAATTTGTAAGTGCGTCAAAGACAGTTAATTGGTGATGTACTCCTGTAGAGGTGCCGCCAGTAGAAATTTCAGCTCCTCTAGGTCTAACATCACCAAAATAAGCTGAAGTACCACCACCTACTTTTGACATAGTACCGACCTCAGCAATCTTACCAAGAATCTTCTCCATATCATCAGGTATGTAAGAACCAAAACAAGAAATAGGTAAACCTCGCTCTCTACCAAAATTAGACCAGATAGGAGATGAAAGAGAATAGAATCCTCTATGCATGTAATCAATAAACTTATCTGCCCAGCCTTCAATACCAAGATACTCTTGCGCTTTCTGCGCAATATCTATAATTCGCTGCTCAGGTGTTTCACCAGGTAGTAAGTAGCCTCTTTCGAGAAACTTACGAGAATCGTCGTTAAGCCAATATATGTCACTCATAATAAATATAATCTTCTAGAATAGATCATCTTCATCAAACGACTGACTCTTTTTAGAGTACTCTACAGGGCGTGAGTGGAAGAAGTCAGTCATATTGTTACCAAGAAGTTCTTCTTCAAACCACATTGTAGCTTCTAAAAGCTCATTATCTACTTCAAATACGGGTTTAAATCCTATTTGTTCGAGGGATGAGTTAATCCTATTTTTAATAAACTCCTTAACAGTATCAGCATCAAGACCTGGCTCTTTAATACCGTTAATCATCCAATCAACAATTTTTGCTTCTGATTTAAATGCTTCCATAGCTTCGCCTCTTATACGCTCTTCTAATTCTTCGTCAAATAACTCCGGCATTTCATCACGAATTGTATTAATAATCTTAATACCAACGAGAGCGTGTATATTCTCTTCGTTACGCGTGTATTTGACTTGTTGATCGGTATCCTTTAAAACGTTTTTATATCTAGCAAACCAGTTAATAACATAGAATTGAGAGAATAGAGAGACATTCTCTACGAACAACGTAAAGAGAGTTAACGCATAGAGGTATTGCTTTTTAGAGCTACTATAAAACTTATGGGTATATTTTCGAAGATAGTTGACGCGACCTTGAATAAAGTCAAGTTTGAGATTTTCCTCAAATATATCTTCCATATCAAGCACAGTTAAGAGCCTTTCGTAGGCATTATTATGAATTACTTCTGTATTGGCCATAACATAGCCTAAATCTTGAAGCGCTGGATGTGGTAAATTTTCACCTAATTTTGCCCAAAAGCTCTTTACCGCGACCTCAATCTGACCAATAGCAGATAAAACCCTCACAATAATTTCACGCTCCTGGTCAGTTAATGCAGTTTTAAATTGTTGAACGTCAGAAGTAAAGCTAAACTCTTTATCAGTCCAAAATCCATTGTGCATAGATTCAATAAATTGCTCTGTCCATGGATAATGGTTAGGCTTACGAGACAGTTGTTCCTCGAAAATTGACATAGTTATTTTCTATATTATATTATTAAACTAAAATATTAATTAAGAGGCATTGTAGATTGAAGGCCTCCATGCGGAAGAGTAAACGTTTTTGAAAATCGCTTACCGCCAACCTCAACTGTAACTGCAACTATATTTCCAGAAACGTAAGGCGAAGAAACTATATTACCACCGGTAGCTATTATTCTATATAAGGACCCAGTCTGTGCATCAAATACCTTGACAGTACTTGCAGACCCCTGTTGTACGGTGAATGTTTTAGTTTTCATATTGTCTTATAGTATTTATGAATTCCGATACCTCTATATCTGATTTATGTGTAGAGAAGTTAATATTTTTAAATGCTCTTTTATTATTAGCATTAAAATTTAAATTATGATGATCGATTATGTCTTTTATATCTTGAGAGTCTTCTGACGGTAAATCCGGATCATCAACATTTAAAATATTACGTATCTCCTTTACAGAGTATCCCCTACTTAAATACGTTCGAGCCTTTTTAGTTACAAAAAATTTACGTAACGATTCCTCATCCTTATATTCTGCTATCTTTTTCTGATAGTAGTCTTTACCGAAAGTATAACTATTACCGGTTATTAAGCACTGTACTTTTCTCTGAGCCATTGTTTCTATTATAATTATTCCCAAGGAAAGTCAATCCAAGTATTATCTGGTACTAAAACTCCATAATGATCTATTTTCTTTTTCGCTCTCTTTTCTGCAAATAGTGTAGCGTATCTAACAAAATCAAACTTTGTACCGATTTTATCTTTTATAAAATCTATCGTCCTACCTGTATCAGCTTTATCATCTATAATAAGAAGCCTACTACTTTGATCTAATTCATCAAAGTCAACAGTCTGTGTAATTTTTGTTTCTTTATTTTGCGTTGTCCCGTTATAACTATTAATACCATAAACAAGCATATCTATATCTAGCGCGTAACTTATAATCTTAGCAGGTAGTAACCCACCTCTTGATAACCCAATAACATGAGTAAACTCTCTACCGTTTAATTTAAATCTCAACGCTAAGGATTTTGATAAAAAATCTATAACATCATAACCAACCTTTTGTTTATGCATATTAGTATTATACTGTATAATTTATAACTTTCAATTAAATAATTATGTGAAAAACGATTTAGCTGAACTTCAAAAGATATATGAAGGATATGGTGGGCAGTCTATTGATTTTGGTCCTAATACTCAATATGCACCAGCTAATGCAGATTCAAACTTAACGTATGGTAAGGGTAGGTTACCTACAGCATATCCTGGAATGGGTGGTCAGTACTCAGCATATTCATACGGACAAGCTGGTCAAAATATAACTGAACCTGTTTCAGATGAAGAAGTACCAGTTAAGGATATTAAAAATCATCACGTCCTAGATAAGATAGATGATCATATAGAGCAAGCGCACAAGGACGAAATGATGTATGCGGTGCATGTACTCGGTCAATTAAAAGAGCATATAAAGTCTCTTTAAAGCTTATCAGTTAAGCGATCTATTATATAGCAAGTCGCTGCGCTATATAGAGCGAATACAAATGTATTGTATTCTGTAAAGGTAGAAAGAGCTAAACCTACCCAAAATCCTACACATAACGAGCAGGATAGCAGCTCTTTAAAGAACTTTATTTTAGTAAGTTTAGCTCTCGGTATATTAAAAATTGTGCCATACATTAATATATGACACAATCCATAGGCTGCAAACGTAGCTAAAATAAGATTAGCCATCGTTACCTATAGCCTCAACAGGACATCCTTCTAAAGCTTCCATACAAAGAGCGTACTGTTCTTCATTTTCAGGTTGCTTGTAGACGTATGAGTATCCTTCATCTTCTTCTCGTTGAAAATTATCAGGCGCCTGCTCGCGGCAAAGGTCACAATCAATACATTGCTCATCAACGTAAAAGGCACCTTCTACATTTTCCGGATTTTTATCTTCAATCTCCGCCATTATCCGTTAAGTAACTGTTGATCCTCATTAATAGTAGTAACAGCATCACCCATTAACTTGAGCTCTTCCTTTTTAACAACAATTGAATTACCATCATCGTCAGTTACTTTATAATGATCTTCGTCAATTTTCTCTACTACTGGGCATCCGTTTTTGCCGCAGCATACTTTAACTTTATTTTTATCTAGTTTTTTAATCATAATCTATAATGCAGCTTTTAATGCTGCTTTAATTTTTTCTTCCGCTCTCGTATCAACATCATCCTTACGACCTGGTGATATCTCTCTATGAGTAGTTATGGTTGATAAATCTTTAGGCCATCCCCACTTTTCAAAGCGTGGTAATAACCACTCTACTGCTGAAGCTACTTCATCGTCGGTTAACTCTCTCGTCTTTGTATTACCGGATACAGCTAAACCTAAAAGAAACCCATTACAACCACCACGTCCTTTAAATCTAGACTTACCAGCATGCCAGCATCTACGATCGTCATCTGCAAAAGATGTACGGCTACCATCAGTATCAATTATACAATGATAGGATACATTGGATATATCCTTTAATATCCAACTAACGGAACCTCCATAAGAGCCAGAGGAATGGTGAAGAACTACACCTTCCGGTTTAATACGAGAGCTACTAACATTAGGTGAAGGCTTAAAAACTTCAGGGTAAGTTCCATCCACTTTAGCAGTTGTTACTATAGAAGGTTCCTTTTCCTTTTCTAAACCTAGTGTTTTTGCTATTTCTTTCGCTGTATTATTACCGTAAGATCCATCAGGAAGGGAACCGACCTTACGTTGAATGATTTCAGTAAGTTCCTTTTTTGATAGCTTTAAATCTTTAATAATAGCTAATGCGGTATTTTTTCCATATATCCCATCAGCTGTTACTCCTACTTTGGCTTGTATTGTTTTTGTAATATCGGCTAAAGACATATAACTATTTATTATAAAATTGGGAAAATGATACGGCTAGCCTAAATATTATTGTTATGGAATTTATTATACAATTTGTACAAGATCAGCCATGGTTCGGAGTAGCAGCAGCAGCAGTTCTTTTCGCATCATCTATTACAGCTCTTACACCTACCCCTAAGGAAGGTACATTTTTAGGCAAAGTATATAAGGTAATTGAAGTACTAGCGCTTAATATTGGTAAGGCTAAAGAAAAGGCTGCAGCTAAAGAAGCTGCTAAGAAAGCTAAGAAGTAATTCTAGTAGATGTTAGGTTTAGTTAAAACAGCCTTAACGGCGTTAAGTGCTTATTTGCAATTGCGTAATAAGGCATTCTACTATAACATTACTCAAGAATCAAGAAACAAACAACAGGATATTATAAATGAAATTGAAAGTTTGCGTAACAAGCGCAGCGCTGCTGCTACTGAGCGCGCTGACCTCTTGCAGTCCCAGCTCATCGCTGAAAAACAGTACATTAAACATATATCAACCTTCTACAATAGTATTGACTCCGGAGGTGACGATACAAACTAAAGAAGGTCAATATACTCCTCAGCTAGAGGAGATCTGGCATTCAGATAAAAGGTACAGAGACTTAGAGAGAAAGTTATATTATTCAAAATAATACAAAGCCGAGCTTAAGCTCGGCTTTTTTATCTCACCTTACCTTGACCTCTATACTTCTTCTTATAGTTCTTAGAGTGTTTGTGATTTGAGCTTCTAGTCTTGGCTACTACACCAGGACGCTTTTTAGTCTTTCGTTCTCGTTTTGTAATTTTATTAACTGCCATACAAATATATTAAAGGATAGATTTGTTTATTCAAGGGATTTCTATAAATATTAGTATGGTTAAATTAGTAACGTTATTTGCTATACTTACAGTTAACTTATTTGCACAAGATGTAAATTATAGTAATAAAATAGATGAGATTATTTCGAGCGATCTTAAGTATAAAAAACTATCAATGCCTAAAAAATCATCAGATGATGTATTTGTTAGAAGAGCCTTTCTCGATATTGTAGGGAGAATACCAACATATGAAGAGAGTATAGAGTTCAAAAAATATAATGATAGGGGAGAGTTAGTTAATTATCTCATTAACTCGCAAGGGTATAACGAATCTATGTTTAACTTCTATGCAGATAATTTGAGATTAAAGAAAAGACTTAACGGGAATGTATCTGGCGAAACGTATATTACGTGGGTTAGAGAGCAGATAAAAAAGAATATACCTTATAATAAATTAGTTAAAGATATTTTAACAGCTCAAGGTACGATATATAGTAATCCAGCAGTAGGGTATTTTTTAAGAGACGAAGGTATGTTACTAGATAATGTATCTAACACATTTCAAGCATTCGCTGGTATGGATGTATCATGCGCACAATGCCACGATCACCCATTCGATGATTGGTCACAAATGGAGTATTATGAAATGAGTGCTTTTTTTACTACTGTTAATACAAGAAGTGATAAAGGTCAACGTAAAGAATATCAAAGGCTTCGTAAGGAAGCTGAAGCGACGGATAAAGCTAAGGAGACAAAAGGAGCTCTAAATGAAATAGGTCAATTTTGGCAGCAGGGAGGTTATCGTAATAATGTAGGTAGTGATCTTAAAAAGGTACTAGCTCTACCTCATGATTATAAATACAGAGATGGAGATCCAGGTGAAGTTATAAAAGCATCCACACCTATAGGTGATAGAGTTAAAGAAACACGAAAAAGAAATAAGTTACAACCGAGTTTTGCTCAATGGATGATAAGTGAGGATCACCCTACCTTTACTGCTAATATTGTCAACAGACTTTGGGATAAAGCATTTGGGTTCGCTTTAATAGATAATCTTAATAATATAGCAGAATATGATGAATTAAGAGAGAGTCGTAATGATAAGTTGTTATCGTATCTCGTTTATATTATGAAGGAGGTTAAGTACGATGTTAAGAAGTTTAATTCAATCTTATATAATACAAAGTTCTATGGATGTGAAACAGATCCAGAAGATAATTTTCAAGGTCCAATTATGAGACGTATGACAGCTGCTCAACTTTGGGATAGTTTAATTACTCTATATACTGGAGATATAGATAAATGGCAGCCAGAGAATCGAATAGAAAAGTTTCGTTATATGTTTCCTGATTTAGCTACTCTTAACTCTACACAAGCATTAAAGATATATAAAGACTTTAAAAAGGTGGAGAAGGATTACTATAAAGGAGCTCCTAAAGCAGGAAAGGTTTTTGCAATTAGATCATCTCACATATTTGATGGTAGAGCTCGTAACTTTATGTTAGAGTTTGGAGGTTCTGATAGAGAGCTAATCGAGAATGGTAATCAAGAAGCTAATATTATGCAAATATTAACTCTTATGAATTCTGGAATGACTAAAGAGCTTATGTCCGTTAAAAGCCGTCTTGGTAAAAAACTTTTAGATCTGAAAAGAGATGAAGCCGTAGATTATGTCTTTCGCTCTTATATTGGTAGATCACCGACTAAAGAAGAACAACAAGCATTTGAAGGTGTTGGATTCTCCGATATTGTTTGGGTGCTTATAAATTCACATGAATTTAAACTAATTATATAATATGGAAAGAAGAACATTTATACAAGCATTGGCAGCTAGTACATATGGAGTTAAAGCATACGCAAACGCTCCAGTAGCTGATAACGTAAAAGCGAAAAACATTATCTATATCAACCTCGATGGTGGTATGAGTCATATTGATACATTTGATCCTAAAGATGATAAAGAGGTGATGGGTGATACAGAGAAGATTATTACAAGGGGTGATTTCCAGATAGGTCATAGACTTCCTAAGTTAGCAGAAGTGATGAATAAAGCAGTGGTAATACGCTCAACAACGTCTAAGACAGGGGCACATCAACAAGCTCAGTACCTCAGTAGAACGTCCTACAAGCAGCTCGGTACCATTACACACCCATCGTTAGGCTCATGGATATCACATATATCAAATAGAGATAAAGCTATCCCTGATTTTGTTCTCGTTAATGGTATAAGCACACATCCTGGATCTGGATTCTTACCAAAACGTCAATCACCATTACCTATTGTAGATCCTAAAGACGGACTTAAGAACTCTAAGGTAGATGATAAACTCCAACAAAGGATGGCCTTACTTAAGGTTATTAACAGTAATATTAATGCACCTATAGCAGATACTTATAATGAATTTTACGATGATACGGTTAGATTCCTTAAATCTAAAGACTTAGAGTTATTTGATATAAGCAAAGAACCATCTGCAAAAAGAGAGCGATATGGTACTTCAAGACTAGGTCAAGGATTATTACTAGCGAAGAGACTTGTTAAGGGTGATATTAAGTTTATTGAAGTATCGTCTGGAGGCTGGGATACGCATACAGATAACTTTACGAAGCTTGATGATAGAGTTAAAGAGCTTGATGATGGTGTTAGTGCTCTTGTACAAGATCTTGAAAGCGAAGGTCTATTAGACTCTACTCTGATTGTTATTGCTACAGAGTTCGGTCGTACACCTAAAATAAACGTTAACACCGGGAGAGATCATTATCCTAAGGCATACTCTACAGTCCTTATTGGTGCTGGAGTTAAAGGTGGTATGTCCTATGGTGAAACTGATAATACAGCTTCAAAGGTTATTAAGAACCCTGTAACCATATCCGATATTAATGCTACTATAGCTCATTTAGCTGGTCTCGATGTATTGACAAAGCATGCATCGCCATCTGGTCGACCATTTGAGATTGCTGATAAAGGTAAGATAATAACAGATATAGTAACGTAGACAAAAAAATACCCTCCTTACGGAGGGTATAATTTATTATAAACAGTTATTAGCTAAGGATAGGCACACCACTAAGCTTAGGGCGTACACCATGCGCGGGGCTTTGAGCTCCGAAGACAGTCTCTTCATCTTCATCATGCTCTTCATCCTCTTTCTTTTTATTTTTCTTTGCTGGTACTTCTTCATCATGCTCCATTAACATTACAACTTCTGCACTCTCAGCAAGAACACCGACTAATTTGCCATTATGTTCTACATAATACTCTTCAACGATACCCTCTTCAGTAAGATTGTGGTGAAGGATTCTCTTTATTGACTCCCCAAACGGAGGAGCTTTAATGTGAGACGCTCAATCATGCTCTACGTTACCACCCTTATAAGCAGCTTCTCCATTATCCTCTACAGGATTAGGAGCATCAGCTGATTCATTAAGTACTCCATTACCTGCTGGTTGCATGGATCCATATGCTTCAGCTAGCATATCGATATCATTTTTAAAACTATTATGCTGTTTCATGTTTATATTTATATTAGCTCACCCTTTTCTTCAAGCTTTTTAAAGTTTTCAACGTGTGTCTGCCATACTAATGATTTAGCTTGACCTGTATATGATACAGCATAATTATTTTCTATTAAGTATTCATTTACATTAAGATCATCTACGTATATAGTACCCAGAATTCTTCCATACTTACCTTTCTTATTAAGAGACGTCTTTATTTGTATTCTAGATCCTTCAGGGCAGAATGATAAAACCTTACTCTTAGCAAGAAGACCAGCTTTCTTTTCAATTGCGTTTCTTGTTCTACACTCTGGAGTATCAACTCCCTTTAATCGTATAGATTGTTTCCTTAATATAATATCAAATCCTAGATCAATATCTATTATAATAGTATCACCGTCAACTACTCTCGATACGGTGGCGTTGTAACAAAATGGTTCCATGGTTATATTTACAAAAAAAATCCCTTAGAGCGCGCTCTAAGGGATTTTTGCTAATAGATTTACTGTAAACTTATTAGAACGATCTGGATAAGGAAAGCCCAGCAATAAACTCAGCTCCGTCATTAGCCCAAATACCTTCACGTCCGTCAAAAGTATATACTCCTTTTAAGAATGGAGTAAATGCTGTATCAAGGATCTCAAAAGGTAGGTTAGGAAGATCAGCAGTCAACTCAACATGAGTAGCTTTGAAGTCATCCAAAACGTAACCAAGTGTGCCGGTAAGTGAAATACCTTCATATACTTCACCAAAGTTAGCTCCAATCTCACCATAACTGCTGTTATCACCTTCTACAGCGATAAACTGGGTAAGTGATACGCTAGCTAATCCAAGATCTTTGCCGAAGCCGACACCGAGTTCAGACTCAACATCACCAACTACATCAGTACCTTCTGAGTAGTAGTTAAATGTTACATGACCAACTACATCACCGACTACCGGGATAGTAAAGTCACGAGCTGTACCTAGACTAAATTCAAACTCATTTTGCAATTCGTTTTCACTCCATGCGAGTTTTGCACTAGTCGGTACACCGAAGAGCCCTAGCTCAGCGGTAACTCCTAGACGGAAGTCGTCATCACCTTGATGCTGACCACGCCAAATGTCTTGCGTGCTGTATGTACCTACAGCTCCAAAAGATAGGCCATCTACGACACTATCTGCTGAAGCACTTCCTGCAGTAGCAAAGCTAGCTGCAGCCATCATTGTCAATACGATTTTCTTCGTCATTACTCTATATTTATAGAGTATAATGCCTTAAAAGCAACTACATTAATTGGTTTTCTAAATCTTTTGCAAATTTCAATCTTTTATCTGTATGCGGTGTACCAGCCTTCTCATACTTCTTTAAGAATATTAAAGTGGCGTCCTCCACATTACCAGCTTTATTTAACATATCTTTAACTTTTCTATATTCAGGATGTCTTTCCATTTCATGTAATATAAAATCTATTTGAGTATCTAAATCAGACCAATTGGTACCTTTCTTCTTAGCAAACTTAACCAGGTTGATAGGATCAGTATCATATCGTCCACCCTTCTCCCATTGCGCTAACCCTCTACCAGGACCTCCACTAAGTTGTTTAATAGCAGGATCTAAATTAGACTCAGCCTTTAAGTTAGCAACTATACCAACAGCAGCTGTTGGAGTTAGTCCTCCGCCTTCTAATCTATTCATAATGTACTCAGGTGACCCTTTCTTAGGTTCATTCTTTATCTCAGCACTAATCTCATATGGCTCGTCTTCAATCTTTAATTGCTGCATTACCTCAGCAGCAACTTTATCGAATTTATCAGAGTTAATGATATCATCTGCCTTCTTAAGTGCCTGTACTTTTTGCTCTACAGGCTCTGGTCTCTCATCGAGGACTTTAAGAATATAATCAGTTTCATAAGCAGTAGCCCCTAAAGATAATATACTCATAACTACCTCTTTAAATCCTTCATCAAATTGCTCAGTCATACTACTTGTATATTTATAGCTACATACATGAAAAAGCCCGCAGCTATGGGCACGACTCCGTAACTACGAGCTTTAATTTAGCCCTGGGAGGACTTTAAAATTTAATCTTCAGTCGGTATAACGTATGATGTATCTGGTTCAGGCGGTGTCGGTGGATTGAATACAGATTCAACTTGCGAAGCAAATACCATATCCCAATGTTCGATTTGACATAGCGCTAAAAGCTGCGCTTTTGTATTCCAAGCACTCTCCGCGGAGAGACCGAAGCCGTAAGTATCATCGCTACTCATAACAGTGTTAGAAAATTCTGATACATAATACTGATCGTCTCCCGATACACCGTTCGTATAGGTCATACCTACTTCCCACTCGACTACCTTACCATCCTTAAGTGATGGTATTGCTAATGTTAATTCTTTTGTAACTGCCATATCTTTATTTATTCGTAAAGTTTTAAATATCTATAGTACCTTCATCATCACCACCGAGAGCTCTAAACGCTTGTAATAGTCTTTCATAAGCCTCAGACCCATCATCTTTGAGATAGTCTGCCTTAAGAGGTGTATTGTGATAATCTTCTACAGCCTTATCGTACTCTGCATCAATCATACGGAACCCTCTAAGGTATTGGTGATTGTCAATAAAGTCTTGTAACTTATCTATCTCAGCCTCAAGCTTATTTAGCTCGTCTGTCTTATCTACACCATCACGTAGAGCATCTCTTTTCACCTTGTTACGAGCCATACTTACTCTAGCCTTCTGAGTTCTAGCTTTACTATAACCTTCGTAATCGTGCTCCTTTTTAAACTCTTCCGTTTCGTACTCCCTCTCTTTCGGCTTATGCTTCATTACATCCCTGTTAACGAAATTTTGTAGAGCATTAGCAAAGTCCATGGCATCCTTATCACTACCTCTCGCGCCACCGATACCATGCTTATTCATATTATAGAGTGACATAAAGGAAACAGAATCTAAGATCTCTTTAATAGTCTTACCCTCAAGCGTCTTTAGAAAGTCTTCCAGCGTCCCGATACCACCATCAGTAGGAAGAAGCTCCATTAGCTTATTCTCTATATACATCTTAAACGATTTCATTTAATATATTTAATACAATTATAAGCTATCTGTTGCCGAAGGCAAAAAAAATATCCGCCGGAGGCAGCAATCCGCCGCCCACAGTTGAATCTCAGAAAGCTTAGTATACAATATATACATGGCTAAGAATCCAAATGCAGCAGCTATCAAGAACAATATTAATAGACGTAGAACAATTATGAGTCAAATCAAGACTCTTAGACAAAATAAGCAGCAGCAAATGAAGAGCATCGACGGTAATATTAGAGGCTGCAGTGACGTCAATCAGCGCCGGACATATAGATCCCAAAAGGCTAATATTAGAGAGTCATATAACTATAGAATCGAGAGCCTCCAGAAGCAAGCTAAGACTCTATTAGAGCAGAATAAACGCATGCGTAATCGGTAACTATATATGAGCGAAGAATCAAACGCCTTTATACCGTATCCGGTCTCTACTCTTTCGCCTCCTATTATACCTAACGATCTAACAAGCTTTAAGTCTAGAGGTATAAGTAGTATAGAAAGAGAACTTAGTTTAAAGTTAGAGAATATAAAGAACGAGTATATAGAAACAATAAACCACTATAATTGGAATAAATTAGTATACTCTAGTGATTACGCATTTGAGCCGGTTATTGGGAGTATCTATTATCTCTATAGACGCACTGATGGGACGTTCATCCTATCGATGATATCACCCGATGAGTGGTATTTAGAATACATAGCGACTATGAAACTCAGTGTTGAGAGACAATTCGAGCTTCAGAGTATCGGAGCTACTACTGAGGCGGAGCTGTTCGGTAGACCGAACGGTGTATAAAATTTTGTGCCTGCGGCGCAGTATAGATACAATAAACCTCTGATACTACTTGTAGCCAATCTGATTCGGAATCGAGAGGTCTTATAGGTGGAGTACCAGAGGTTCGATGCAACACGCGAGGTATGGGAAATAATGAAGATGCCACCCTCGAGCGTATTAGTATTTATAGACCCCCCTTATATAGGCAACTGAGGTTTTCGCGACAAAAATTTTTCCGAGCCATGGCGATCCCCAACTTCTTTTTCCATTTGTATATATTAACAATCTCGAGCGCTTACGTGTCTAGAGAACCGCTTCTCTCTAGACAACCTTCTCTAGAGAGCGGGCTCCTTTCTAGAACCCAACCCTCTATTGAAAGTATACTCTCTAGTTCCAGTTAAGTCTATCAAGTGGATTCAACTCTTCCTCTTCTTCTTCCTCAATACCTTTCTCCCACAACTCAACTAACTCATCTCTAGACATATTATAAATGTCTTTTGAATCAGCAATAAAGATATAGTAGCCATCATCAATAGGAATCTCTCGCTCTTCATACTCACTACCAAACTCTTTAGTCACTTTAGTATACTCCTCTAGAATATCCTTAAATGTCTCTTTATAATCTCTTCCAATTACTTTAACTTTCATCTTACTTTCTTTCATACCTTATTATATTAGAGTTCCTTAATCAGATCTCTCATATTCTCTACAGCAAAATCCCTCACCTCTTGTTCAGTATATTCAACACCATCCTCATCCCACTCTTCTTTAATAGCTTCAACAGCTTCTTCAATAGCTTCTTCTAATTTTGACATAACTAATTATATTAGAGTTCATTAAAATCTTCCTCTTCTTCAGCCAATACAATCTCTTCCCACAAATCAACTAACTCATCCCTATCTAACTTCCAAATGTCTTTAGAGTCAGCAATAAAGATATAGTAGCCATCATCAATAGCAATCTCTCGCTCTTCATACTCATCACCAAACCCTTTAGTCACTCGAGTATACTCTTTAATAATATCCTTAAATGTCTCTTTATAGTCTCTTCCAATTACTTTAACTTTCATCTTCTTTTCTTTCATACCTAATTATATTAGAGTTCCTTTAACCTACCTTCACCACTTCAAAACATTCATTACCCCACAAATACTCATCAAACAACATCTCCCAATCACTCTCCTTATTAATACTCTCAACCCAATTATCACCATCCATCTCATCACTTCCAATCATCTTCCTCAACAACTCAACAACCTTCTCCAAACCATTAACAACTTCAACATCACTACTCCATTCACCATGCATTCCACCAACTTCACGAACAATATATTTGTTTTTTTCCATACCTAATTATAAAGGAGTTCCTAAAGTTCAGCCCATACATCAACAACCATATCACTCAAGAATCCACACATCACTTCTTTAAACAAATGCTTTCCTCCTTCTTCATCCCACTCATCTTCAGCACCTTCCATATGTACTTCCCTAAAATCAGGCCATTCCTTCTTAACCCAATCCTTAACAAACTTCTTAAATTCTTTTTCTTCCATACCTTATTATATTAGAGTTCCTTATGCCCAATTCAATCTATTCTTCAAAATCTCCCTCACCTTCACAACATTCGATCAAACCATCCAACTCTTTATCTTCTCCTCTATAGATGGTCAGATAGTTCATTACATCCTCCCCCAAACCAATATGGATGTTATAATCTTGTTCATCATAATTCTGTTCAACATACATTTGGACTTCTATAACATTCTCCAAATCATATCCAAAACCATAACTTCTTTTTTCTTTCATACCTAATTATAAAGGAGTTCCTTTAACCTCTCCCTCTCCTAAAAAGGAACTACACTCACAATCTCTTCTCTCTTCACACTCCAACCCTCTTTACCATCAAACATCCCAACCTCCTCATCATCAATAAATACCACACTACCCTCTTCACTATATACTTCTCCATCCTTATCCTTACACTCAACATAAATCCAATCACCCTTAACAACCTCTTTACCTTCAATTTTAATTTCTTTCATACCTAATTATATCTAATTTCCTTTTTAAATCCCCTAACCCTCTTCACCTAACTTTTTAATACTATTAATCTCTTCCCATTCAATCCAATATTTCTCTACTTCATTCACACCATCCCAAACTTCTATACCTCTCTCACTAAACATAATAATTTTACATTCATCAACAAAACCATTATTAATATTAACTTCAATCCAATCTCCTTTTTTAATTTCTTTCACAATATTATTATATTAGAGTTCCTATTTGTAAGCTACATCTGACATAATGTACTTCAAACTATCCACAATATTCTCAAATACAATCAATCTCGTTTCTTCTGGAGTATATGGACATTCTGAAAATTCATTAAACTCTTCATTAATCTTCTTCACTTCAGCATCAACAATCTCTTTCAATTTCTCTTCCATACCTTATTATATTAGAGTTCCTAAAAGCAGCTCTGGCACCGGTTAGCGTCATGCTCTTTTAAAGCCTTCTCTAACCTCTCGTTGATGACCCGTAGGTCTGGATCATTCGCCGTATAGCCAGCAAGGAAGCAGAGTTCATCTCTTAACAGGTTAGCGGCGTTACGCTCTTCAGTGAATTTGTCATAGTCTGTCTTCGGCATACCCTTATTATATTGGAGTTCCTTTTAACGGTTTCTATACATCTGAAGTGTCCTTCGAAGGCTCGATAATGTTACTAATCGAATGTGATGTGGCATCGCATGGAATGATCTCCAGCATAGACTCTACATATGCTAGATCAGCAGCGCGCTTACGTTTAGTTAACCAACATACTAACATAAGTACAAGAAGAGAAGATATACTAATGCTGATGAGTAGTTGTAGTAGTAATGTTATCATGGGGTATACTTAAGTATATGTTAGTTCCTTAAAATGTATAGATTAATCTAAATTAGGAATGATGGTAATAAGAGCTGTTGAGATGGTTAATGCCATTAGTATTTCAATTCCTGTCATACCTAATTATACTAGAGTTCCTTTTGGTGCGCCCGGTGGGACTCGAACCCACGACCAAGGGTTTATGAGACCCCTGCTCTAACCACTGAGCTACAAGCGCATTAAAAGTTGACTCGAGTAGGATTCGAACCTACACATTGGCACTCGTTATATAGAGCCGTCTCTTCATTGGACTATCGAATCGTTGTATTATGGTAGCTTGGGCGGGGATCGAACCCGCACGATCTAGGATCAATGGATTTTAAATCCACAGCGTCTACCAATTCCGCCACCAAGCCGTTAAACATATTATACTATAGGTCTTAGAGATATCCAGGTACTATAGTAACCCTAGTGTGTGTAGTGATACGCGTATAGTAAGTAGAGTAAGGTAATAATAATAACATGCAAATTATTTCGTCAGGGATATCTATAGGCCTGTGCTATTCAGGTAGTGTTCTGAGTGATCTTCTTCTGATAACTCTACCCCTTCAATGAAGTATTTAACAGCTCCAGATCTATAGATGATTGCTGGTCCAGAGAGCTTATGAGTTAATCCGTCTTTCTTGTAATGCTTGAAGCCATATTCATCTTCTTCTAAGGTATATTTCGGTTGATTAAGCCCTTTTTCTTTATATTCGTATGTATTCCTATATTTCGATCCTCTTACTATGTCGGCTAGTATATTGATAAGTGTTCTCATGTTGTTATTTACTTGTGTTATCTATTGATATTGTAAGGTTTCTTAAGGATTTACCCTTAGTACTAATATAGTTAACACTACTACTACTAGTATCATTACTCCATGATCTAATACTGCATCTACTGGCATTTCCTTAATATCCTTTCGTTTTTAGTTATTTACTATAGATTTTTGGTTATTTCCATAGTATTCTTAGTAGTCCTCCTAATAGAGCTCCTATAGCGATAGCGCTTGTCAGTCTACGTCTCCTACGTTTGATTGTATTATCGTGATCGTGAATCCATTTATTACTTTTCATACTCTCTCCTTAGTTTCCGAAGGCATATGAGCCTACTCGTTCGCATAGTTCATTATAGGTTAGACTACTACAGCCCTTTCCAGTAATAGCATTATAGTCATCACATAGGACGGGGTCAGTATATTGAGCATTGGCTTCTCCTTTTGTGAGTACTACGAGCTTATCTACTAGATCATCGTATTTTTGTGCGCGTGCTTCATGATCGCTTAGATCTGCGTCTTTCATTTCCACATTAAGA
>Ga0208667_1000188_pt1 | contig 28654 bp, 28 predicted proteins | sample 11BtaG_FD_184085 | JGI IMG/M metagenome (GOLD analysis project Ga0208667, IMG submission 184085) | Marine viral communities from the Subarctic Pacific Ocean - 11B_ETSP_OMZ_AT15265_CsCl metaG (SPAdes) (version 2) | ecosystem: Environmental > Aquatic > Marine > Oceanic | place: Pacific Ocean... | reverse complement strand
TGGGTCTTTTAGTAGTCCAGCTAAAAGCTGTTTTTCTAATTCGTAGCTATAGATCATTAGGTTGTTCGTTTTCTTTTTCTATTCTATCAAGGTACTGACTAAGAGCTTTAGTTAAACCTAATTCGGTGATAGCAGAATCAAATTTGGTATAAATAATTGGATCGCCAGATTCATTGGCTGCAATCATAATAACTCCCTTATGCTTATCGGAGTCGCCAGAAATTTCGTACAGTTTCTCCACAAATCCACTTGGGATTGAGAATGCTTCTTCATCTTTGCTCATAGGTAAATATCTTGGTTTTCAAAAAATGACTGATCTACAGTGTCATTAGGGTATATCTCTACCAGTTTTATATCGTTCATCTCGCAGAAGTCGAGCTTTTTTTGATCTCTTTTTAGTTGGTCTAAAAACTTGAATCTGTTCTTATGAAAATGTTTGACGTATTTGGTGTGTTGAGCGCCTTGAACTTCAATCGCTATTTTTTTATTAGCGTTGTAAAAGTCTAATGACAATCGACTGCCAACAACCTTAAACTCTTCGAAAACAACATCGCTACTCCAGTATGGATAGAGGAAATCTTTAACGCTTTTCTGAAACTTACTGCGACTAGAAGCTTCCCAATCTATATGATATTTTCTGGGATTTTTAAGGTTTCTTAATTTGCCGTCTGTAGAGTAAAATTTCATTCTTGACCGCTAAACATTTTCTTAAAATACGCTACTAAATATTGACAGAGGGCTGAGTCATCTTCAATCAAAGAAAATAACTTATTCTCTCCCTGAACTTTTTCAGGAAGCGAAAAGCCTCCTTCAGAAAGGACTTCTCTAAAATCTTCTGTGATCGAAATCCAAGCTCCAGCCTTTTTGATGAACTCCCAAGCTTCAAGAGTTCCAACAACCTCTTTCTCTACCCAGATTGAATTGCCACCAGTTCTTCCATAGCGGATCGGATAAGATATCCGAGTATTAGTTTTTTCGTTTGGAGATTTTTTTACAACTACTTTAGCATAATGTCCAATAGCTGGATTAGTCTTTGGGTCCATCTTTTTGACAGATGGATTAAGTAGTATCTGATCTCCACCGAAGCGAGGCTCAAACTCAATGATCCAGTTGGCGAAGTGGAGTAGAGCATTGCCACCTGTCGCAGTTGTCTGGCGAACAGGAGTTTTTGAGTATGGGTCTAGCTTAATATCTGCTCTAACCTGAGAAACAAAGATTGCCATATGGCCCCTTTTCCCAAGAGCTATTGACATTTTCTTCATAAATGTAGCTGCAATGTTTGCTCCTCCAGCTACTTGAACAGCATCTTCAAATGTTTTTGCGTTATCAGCTTTCTTGATTAATCCATCAACAGAGTCTAGCACAAAGCAATATTTATTTTTCTCGTCATTTGAGGACACTAGCTGACGCATTAAATCTACTACAGTCTCGTAAATATTAGACTCAAACACAAAGCATGTGCCTTCTTCCCACTCTTCATGATTGAAAACAAACTTAACTCCGCACCTCTTAATCATTTCGTCAGAAAGCCTACCTTCCGCTTTGAAGTAAACTCCTTTTGATTTAGGCATCTTTAAGAAGTTCTTCATTACCTCCAAAGAAGCTGAAGTCTTCCCCCCTTCATTCATTCCGACAAACCTATGCAATCCGGGGCCGAAGCCTCCATCAAGATGATGATCGAACTCCAGAGATCCACTTGACACCCTGTAGTTCACTTGCTCTTCATAGTTGAAGTGATCTTCTTTATTGTTCTTCAAAAAATTGCCAACTAGATTTTTGGAGTCTATTGTCCCTGCTGTTTTTTTATTAGCCATATTATTCTTCTTCTAAAAAGTCTTTTACTGTTCTCTTCTTTCTTTTGACGAATCGATCTTCGCCGCTTTTTTCACCTAGATTGTATTCGGGGTATCGTGACTTGTCTGTCACATAATTAAACTCTCTGAACCTCCTGTCAAGCTTCTCCTTAACTTTTGAATGTTTAAAGTAAGCTAAGGATTCAAATCTCCTACCGAGGTTGACCACATTCATAAATTCAAGTGAATAGAGATCCACTAAATCATTCAGCATCTTCATTTCCCTAGCATAAAAAAACCTTTTATTATTTTTGGGGTCTTCAACTAGCCTTTTTAAGATGTCTATTTTGCTTATCTTGGGTTTGGCAGTCTTAGGTTTGGTGGTCTTAAGTTTAGCATCTTTCTTTTTTGTAAAGATGTGACCACAACCACAACAAGAAGCCCTAGTTGCGACAAAATCTTCGCAGCTAGGGCATTGCTTTTTACCTCTTGGCATAAAGTTATCCTAGCATAGATCAATATCGTTTGCAACCATTTTCCTCACCAAACCTAAAAAATCTGTTTTTGGCTTCCAACCTAATTCTTTTCTAGCTAAATCAGAATCCCCCAAAAGAAGCTCAACTTCAGCGGGGCGATAAAAGTCTGTATTGATCTGCACTAGAATCTTATCTTCGTGGTAATATTTCTCATTGACCCCATGACCATCCCAACGACACTTCTCGGAACCAAAGCCAGAAAAATTAAACGCTTCCTCTACAAACTCCCGAATAGTGTGAGTTTCATTTGAAGAAAGAACATATTCTTTAGGTTTTTCTTGATTAAGCATTAACCAAATACCTTCGACGAAATCTTCAGCGTCACTCCAATCTCGCATGGCATCTACGTTGCCCAATTCTAGAGGTTTGAACTCACCGCTAGCGTATTCTTTTTGAATACGAGCTACGTTTTTGGTGATTTTACGAGTGACAAACTCTTCCCCTCGACGAGTGCCTTCATGATTGAATAACCAACCTTGAATAGCATACAAGTCGTAAGACTCCCTCCAAACCTTCACCATATGCCTCGCGCTGGCCTTAGAGACTCCGTACGGGCTTCTTGGGCGCAAAGGGTGAGACTCTGATTGAGGAGAATGTAAAACGTCTCCAAACTCCTCTGAGGAGCCAGCGTTATAGTATCGACATTCGGGGCAATGTTTGCGTATCGCCTCAAGTTGATACAAGACCGCCATAGCATTAGTCTCCATGTGATTCACTGGCATTTTCCAGCTTACACCCACGAAAGAATTCGCTGCAAAATTAATAAAGTAGTCTGGCTTCTCTTCTGCTATTACTATATCTGTGTTAGCCTGATCTGCAACATCGAGATCAATAAGCTTGAAGCGTGGATTATCTACTAGGTGAGAAATATTGTTATGATTCTTGACGCTTAACCTACGGACACCAGCAACAATTGTATGTTCAGTGTTCTTCAAGAGGTAATCAGCCATAAAGCTGCCGTCTTGACCTGTTACACCTGTGATGATTATTTTTTTCATTTATTAATCCAGTCAATTAAATTTTTAGTAGGATTCCAGCCCAAGAGATTTCTAGCTAAATCCGAATCACAGAGAGTGTTTTGAGCTTCCCCCTTCCTATCATCATAGTAATTAATTTCTTTTTGTCCATACATTTCTGCGACCTCTTTCACAGAAAAATTGCAGCTTCTTCCTAATTCAAAAATTTGACCCCATTTATTTTTTTTATGGATTAGAATTAAAGCATCCACTATATCATCTACATGAGTAAAATCTCTACGCTTCGACCCATCTCCATAAATATCAAACGACCTGTTTTCTCTCCGAGCTTTATCCCATATTCCAATTAAAGTCGCCGCACCCTCTTCCAATTGATGAGGTCCGTATACATTGTAGAATCTTGCTACACTGGCTTTAATGTTGAAGAGCTTTTGATAAAGATCGACTGTTTCTTCTGATAGATCTTTTGTAAATGTGTATGGATTTTTAAATTTTCCAGAATGATGAGAAGAACTACCAGCAAAAACAAGCGGGATGTTATTTAACCTACAATACTCACAAACATTAAATGTACCAACAACATTATTTTTTGCATACAAAACAGGATTAATAAAGGATGGTTGAATTCTAGCTGAAGCAGCTAAGTGGTAAACAGCATCTACATCATCACCCACATCATCTAAACAGTATTCTGAGATGTCAGCATTAATGTAAGTAATTCCAGAAATCTCATTTTCTTTTTTGCCAGTAGAATAATTGTCTACACTTACTAACTCGCAGCCATGTTTAATAAGTCTTTTACAAAGATTATACCCTATGAATCCTGCTCCACCAGTAACTAGTATTTTCATTTTGAGATAAATGCTATTGATTCCCCGAGATTTCCCGTGTATATTTGATAAATAAGGTTTCTATTATCTAAATAAGATTTAACTTGAGTTAAATGGTTTGGCTTAATGTCTTCTATTACATATGTGCCTCCTTGTTTTAACTTGTCCCAGAAGTTCTCAAGAGTCGCTTGATTTGCTGCTGGGTTATGCAGTCCGTCATCTATAATAAAATCCATTAATGGGAACTCGTTAATTGCGCTATCCCAAGTGGATATGTTCGTACTATCCCCTTTACACACTACGACATTATCATTGGAGTAACCGCCTTTAGATTTGTACGATGCTACATTGCTAAGATAGGTCTGTATTCCAATATCCACTCCGTAAATTCTACCTTTTGAAAAGTAGTCTGACCATATTACCAAGCCTCCACCTCTGAACACTCCGATCTCTAGTAGAGTAATTTCTTTTGAGCCTCGTTTAGAAGAAAAGTGTTTTTCGTAAAACACATCATACCCGTGTCTAACCATATCTCCTCCAGTGTTCTCATTACCTGTATCTAGGTTTTTACCGATATGCGCTGCTCCATACTTGGCGCTAATTTCTTCAATCTTCATGTAATGCTAAATTGTATAATGGGTTATTTATTTATGAATAAAATATACGTCTTTTCTACCGTCTTGGTATTTTTTAAACTCGCTAGTAAAAGGCTCCCCAATCATTATTGACTTATTCTTGAGTAGAGACCTAAAAACATATTGGCCTATCCACATATTGGCATTAAAATCCACCTCTCTGATCTCAGATCTAACTTCGCAAAAAATATTTAAAAATTCAATGACGTTTTCGTAAGAGCCTCCTAAAACCCCCATGTTTATAAGGGGCCATCTAGTTGCATTTAAATACATTGAAACATAATCGTCCCAATCTTGACTTTTATGAAAATCCAAATATGGAAACATACTCAAATTTATAGAATCTTTACAAACGTAAAAGTCGTAACTTCCAGACTCTACAAAATCACTTGGATCTTTTACCACTTTAACATCAGAACCGTCAGATAATACAATAGAATCAAATTTATTCTCTTCTAAGTATTTTTTGTAACAGAAGAATCTCCAGTCGTTATTAGAGTAGTCTGATGTATTAACTTTTATGAATTTAATCTTATCTGTCTCGTATTCTTCGATAAATTCGTCAGATAAATTATCATAGAAGACTCTACCCTCTATATTTAGATCACGAACAGAGTTATACCAAGGCTCAATATATTCAATACTATTCTGAGTCACCCTACCATCCTTCTCACGACCAACAACGTGATTATCGTTTGGGTGATTTGGGTGTATCTTTTTTGAAAAATAAGAAGTCAGAATCACGCTAGACATGCATGATTATACCCTAAACCTCTTCTTCTTCAACAATTTCTTTGACGCTCTCTAAGAAAGGAAAAGCATTTAATAAATCTTGATGATCAGCAAAACCTTCATCATCCCAAACCCACTCACTATAAACTTCTTCTTCATCCCAAGCTAGGACTTCATTAGAAACCATCTTACTGACAGGCTTTTTCGACCAAAACCTGCAACTCCAATAACGAGGGGTCGTTTTGTCTTTAGCTGTATCACATTTATGTCTAGCTCTAAAGCTGCGACGACGAGCTGGGTCATCACGTTTGATTTCCATATTAGGGTCACCAAACTTAACCATAATCACATTACCAGTCTTTGGGTTTTTCACATAAACCCCATACTTCTTTTTCCCGCCTTTTAGTCGGAAAGGTTTATTTAAAGTTTTCTTTTCTGCTTCTGTGTATTCAAGATCTTCTGTTGAATCATCTTGATCCCACTCATTAGCTCCAGCCATAACTAGATCAAGGTGGGCGATATCAAACTCAATATCAGCAAAATCAACAAAAGCTTCACCTTCTTTTTCAAGGTAATACTCTTCAGAGCCTTTTGCTACGTCTTGGTCAGCGGCACGGTAAGACTTTTTCACCTTGCCTCCCCTGACCATTTTGAGGAATGTATTTACACGGGCCATTGCCCACTGACCTCTGGTCTTGCCGGGGCGGTGGCTAGAAGAGAATGCTCCAGCGCCACGACGATAAATTTTCTTGAGTTGACCTAAAGTCACTTTTTTAGAATGTTTATCGTTATGCTCTTTAACTTTGTTTTTTAAAGCTGTGACGACTTTTTCTGAAAAGGTAATAGATCCACCTTTCCCACCCGCAGAGCCAGACTTATTCTTGCTAGAACCTTTCTTCTTTTCAGAAGGTTTAGCTGGTGTTTGAGCGCCACTCTTGGGTCCACCACGTTTTGCGGCTTCACTTAACGCTAAAAGTTCTTTAATTTTCTTAGAAAAGTCCAACTCCATTGTATTTTCCTTTACACTTATTTTAGATATAAATGAAATCAACCTTCACAAGATTTACATTCCATCATAGATCTTGCTAATTCTTGACTAGGATTAGCGCTTCTTTGGTAGTAAAACCCCTTCAATCCGCTTTCCCAGCCATAAATCATTAGCTCACTAACTTCTTTTGCTGGGATTTTTGGAGCCACCATGATATTCAGAGATTGCCCTTGGTCAATATACTTTTGTCTTTGAGCCGCTTGAATAACGATTTCTTTTTGGCTGATTTCCCCGAAGGTCTTGAAGATGTCTTTCTCTTCGTCCGAAAGGAAGAGTAAGTGTTGGACAGAGCCACCAGTTTCAAGGATGCTCATCCAAGTCTCTTGATTATCCTGACCCTTTTCAGATAGGAGTTTTTTGAGGTAAGGATTTTTGAAGGTGAATTTTCCTTTGGCAAGATTTTTGGTGAAATAATTACCATTGAGAGGCTCGATAGATGGAGAAACCTGACCCAAGATAAACGAGCTACTTGTAGTTGGAGCGATAGCTAGGGTGGTAGTATTTCGACGACCATACCCCTCACAATACATAGGTTCCCCTAAACCTCGCGACAATTCTGCTGTCGCTTCATCTGCACGATTACGGATAGTCTTCCAAATAGAACTATTCTGCATTTTAGCCTCCATGCTTTCAAACCCAATCATTTTGCTTTGTAGGTAAGAGTGCCAACCAAGAACTCCCATGCCTAAAGCTCTGTGACGCTTGGCAAAGTTATGAGAAGATTCCATGAATGGAATACGCTTTGTTTTTAGGATATACTCCTCCATCACTGCATCAAGAAATGCAACTAACGTCTCAACAGCGTCAGTCTTTACAATGTCATCCCATCTCACTAGATTCAAAGAGGATAAACAACAAACAAAAGACTCATCTTCTTTAGATGGTAAGCTAATCTCATTGCAAAGATTAGAAGCATATATCTTCATGTCTTTGTCTTGATAACATTCTGGTGCGTTATTGTTCGCGGTATCTTGGAAGAATAAGTATGGATAACCAGTTTCAAACCTCTTCTTGATGATTAAAGCCCAAATCTGACGCTTATCAGAGTCACCCCCAATCATTGATTTCATCCATTCATCTGTAATGGTTACAGCGAAAGACATGTCTTGAATCGCATTACCCTCACTCTTGATGCGAAGAAACTCTTTTACATCAGGATGCTCAATAGGGAGATAAGCAGCGAAAGAACCACGACGAACATTCCCCTGAGAAACAACAGCAGCAACCTTATCAAACAGTTCCATAAAATGGACTGCCCCAGAAGACTCACCACCAGAATTGATTGATGCTCCGCGCTCGCGAAGATCGCCAAAGTAAGCGGAAGTCCCCGACCCATGCTTAGTCTGCATACCCACCTCAGACTGTTTAGCTAAAATGCCATCCATCCTGTCAGGAACATAAACTCCATTACAAGATATGGGTAAACCTCGATCACGACCAAAATTAGACCAAACAGGGGAAGCTAAGGAATAAAATCCCTGCTTCATATATCCCTCAAACTTGTCAGCAAACCCGTTTATACCGAGATACACTTCAGCGGTCTCTGCAATATCACGGATTCTCCGCTCTGGAGTCTCACCTTTTTTTAGATAGCCCCTTTCAAGAAATAATCTTGAGTCATCATTTAGCCAATAGTAATTAGTCATTTAGAACAAGTCGTCTACGTTGAACGTCTGTGAATTTTTTGAATACTCGACTGGTCGAGAATAAAAGAAGTCGGTGGCATTGTTACCAAGCAACTCCTCTTCAAACCAGATTGTATCTTTCAGTAGATTTTTGTCAACATCGAAAGCTTGCTTAAAGCCAATTTTTTGTAAAGAATCATTGATCCTATTTTTAATGAATTCTTTTAGGATAGGGGCGCTAAGACCCTTCTCTTGAATGCCGTTAACCATCCAATCAATCATTTTACTCTCAGCTTTAAAAGCTTGTTGAGCTTCGTCAAGAATACGCTCTTCCAACTCCCCGTCAAAAAGCTCAGGATGCTCTTCACGAATAGTGTTGATAATTTTCATTCCAACTAAAGCGTGAACGTTCTCCTCATTGCGGGTGTACTTAACCTGTTGATCAGTATCTTTAAGAACATTCTTAAAGCGAGCAAAGTGGTTAATGATGTAGAATTGAGAAAACAGCGACACATTCTCTACAAAAAGTGTGAATAGGATTAAAGCGTAAACATATTGCTTCTTACTGTTCTTGTAGAATTTGTGGGTATACTTCCGAAGGTAGTTCACTCGGCCCTCAATGAAGTCAAGTTTGAGATTCTCTTCAAAAACTTCTTCCAGCCCAAGAACTTCTAAAAGTCGCTCGTAAGCGTTATTGTGAATAACTTCAACATTAGCCATAACAAATCCAAGATCACTAAAAGAAGGGTGAGGAAGATTGTCGCCCAACTTGCTCCAGAATTTCTTAACGGCGACTTCGATCTGTCCAATAGCTGAAAGAGTCCTAACAATAATCTCTTTTTCCTGATCACTTAATACCACGTTAAAGTCTTGCAAATCAGAGGTAAAACTGAATTCTTTATCAGTCCAAAACCCATTGTGCATTGCTTCAATAAACTCTCCTGCCCAAGGATAATGGTCAGGCTTCCGCGATATTTGTTCTTCGAAAATCATGTTAGCGTTAGTTACACTATTAACTGATATTCGTCTCTTGTCGAGTTAAAATTTTTTGATTTTTTTTTGTTGACACTATTTTCGATACCTGTATAATATCGTTATACGATCTGTTTCCGCGAGGATTCGTAACCTTTAAAGAAAGGCTTCTGACTTAGACGACGAATAAGTAAAGTAAAACGTATATTATTATATATTATATTATATTATTATATATTATATAAGGCATTTTTTAAAAGATGGAAACGGATCAAGAATTAATAGATAGGATTAAAGAGGATCAAGACAGCAGCAGTCTGGTCGAAATAATCGAAAGGCATTCAGGAATTTACCACGACATGGTAGATAGATTTTTGTCGGGGAGTAGGAATACCGCCGAAAGAGACTCTCTTCTTGAGGATAAAGAGTTCACAATATACAACTCGGTAATGAAGTACGACTCATCAAGGGGTGCTAAATTTGCAACATATCTAGCTAATGAGGCGAAATGGAAGTGTTTGAACACATTGACTAGAAATAAGAAGTTTCAAAAATGTTCTCTAGAAGATATTTTGAAACAGCCTCAGTCGGAAGGTGACCTACAAGTTCATGAAAATTATGAGGTCTTTTCTTTGTTTAAATCGTTTCTGCAAAAAGAAAAAGACAAAAGAATGGAAAAAATCATTGACATGCGCTATAATGGCGTGTCTAATAAGCTTACACCTTGGAGGAAGATAGCGAAATCACTCGATATGAGCATTCAAGGCGTAATCAACATTCACAATCGGTGTTTGTTGAAATTCAAAAAGCAATCAGAAAATTATGTATAATAGCATTACATCAGTAGGGTATCTTGTAAAAGATCCAGAGACTCGTCAACTTAATGGCGGGAAGTCGGTAACACGCCTCCGTGTTGGAATCTCTCCAAGCAACGCCAAAACCAAATGCTTCATTGATCTTGAGGTTTGGGATAAGCTCTCTGAAATCGCATCTAAATACCTTACAAAAGGTCGTGAGTTTGTGTTCTCTGGTGAGCTTGCTATGGACACTTGGGAAAACAAGGATACTGGCAAACCTCAATCAAAATATTTTATCAGAGGGAATAATATTCAATTCTTAAATTCTGGCAAGAAGGAAGATGGTCAATCTTCTAAATCTGGGTCTGATACTGCCACTCCTACCGCTAACGCTGGGTTTGGATCTGACGATGAGCCTCCCTTTTAATGAAGATCTTAGTTGAAGCCCCTATCAACTCGTTAAGTCTCGGTAATGTTTCTTTTAACATTATCCGAGAGCTTTTCGATAGGGATCATGACGTTGGTATTTGGCCAACAGGTCAAGTAGATATTAAGGCTTACGACATTGAGGAAGACTTAAAGAAGAAAATAGAAAACAGCATTAATAATAGGCATGACTATCTTAGTGAAGATGTACCAAGTTTAAAAATTTGGCATTTAAATGGGTCTGAGAACAGAAAAAACTGTAAACAATATTTGTTAAGCTTTTATGAATGCAACCAACCGACAGACATTGAAAAGAAACTTTCTGAATCTCAAAACGAGACGTTCTTTAGTTCTTCCTGTGCTTCTGACTTGTTTGGTGGCGTATTCTGCCCATTGGGTTTCGACAAAGACTTCAAAGAAACAAAAAAAGAATACCTGAGTGGTATCACCCATTTTGGTTTGATGGGTAAGTTTGAACACAGAAAGCATACTGCTAGAATTATTCAAGCTTGGTTAAAGAAGTATGGGAATGATCCAAAGTATCAACTATCTTGTTTGGTCACTAACCCCTTCTACAAAAAGGAGGACATGGATAAGACTATTAATTCTGTTTTAGGCGGAGAGAGATATTCTAATATCAACTTTTTGCCTCATTTAGAAAAAAATTCTGAAGTTAATGAGTTTTTAAATGCAATCGATATTGATCTTACAGGACTGTCTGGAGCAGAAGGCTGGAATCTCCCTTCTTTTAATGCAACTTGCCTCGGCAAATGGAGCATTGTTCTTAATGCCACATCTCATAAAGATTGGGCTACTGAAGATAATTGTATCTTGGTTGAGCCTTCGGGAGAAGTAGATTGTTACGATAACGTCTTCTTCAAGAAGGGGTCTCCATTTAATCAAGGGACTTTTTATAACTGGAAAGAGGATGATGTGATCAAGGCGATGGAACAAGCTGAGAAGAAAGTGGGACAAGTTAACACAGAGGGACAAAAGTTGGCAGACAAGTTGACTTACCAGAACACTGTTGATGTCATTTTGTCCCGTATTTACAAGGATTTCGATCTGGCATAGATCTTGTTAAAGGGTTTGTATGATTAATACATTATTATACGACTTATTTAATGACCACGGTTTTAAAAGCCAAAACTATGTTGAAGACAAAGGGGATTCTTTCGAGTTAAAAGTTGAGCTTGCTGGATATTCTAAAAAGGATATCGAGATCGAGGCTACTGATGAGAAGCTCACGATTAAGACGACACCTGAAGATCGAAAGAAGCATCTTTCTGTCCAGCTTTTTAAGAAGGTAGACACAGAAGCTATTACCTGTAAAATGGATCATGGTTTACTGACTGTAGACCTACCTAAAAAGGGAAGATCAAAACCCACTAAGATTAAAGTCAATTAAAAATAACGGGGGTGGAAACGCCCCCGTTTTTATTTATAATAAAATATGCCCTTATATACCTACAAGCATCCTGATACAAATGAGCATAAAGACGTTTTTCAATCTATGAATGAAGAGCATATTTATGTAGATAGTTTTGGGACTGAGTGGAAACGGGTCTATTTTGCCCCCAACGCCTCTATCGACTCCAACATTGATCCGTTTAGCCAAAGACAGTTTACGGACAGTACAGGAGGAAAGAAGGGTACTGTAGGTGACATGCTTGATTACTCAGCGGAGATGAGTCAAAGACGGGCAGAAAAATCTGGAGGGAAAGATCCAGTTAAACAAAAATACTTCGATGATTATGCCGCCAAGAGAAATGGCCAACGTCATACAGCGGAGAAGAAACAGACTTACGAAAGTAAGAATGTTAAGATTGAGTATGATTAATTAGTTATTTCGTGACTGAATGACAAGGAGTATGTCATTTGATCATTCACGTTCATCTGGTAAGCGGAGCTTTCAAGCTTTAAATCGGAAAACGAAAAGGTGTGAGTGAAATCTTCCCCAGTATCTACAACCTCTATATTGAAATCATAACCAGACTCAGCTGTAATTAGATTAGCTATCTCTCCAGTCGCTAAACCTGAAACTAAAAACTCAACACTTACAGAAGAGGTAAGTGGATACTGGACCTTTCTTCCGTAAGGGTAATCACTACCAAGACCAAATAGATCAACTCTATTGATTGGGATATTGAACGAGAACGACTGTAAATGAGCGTCTCCACTAATAGGCGCTCCACCTATCTGTAGATTTTGAAGAGTTGAATTCACTTCTGTAGGGGAGCAGAGAGGTGGATTAAATCTATTCACTCCTGTATAATCTCCAAACCCGCTTACCTTTGCATTCTCTAGTTGAACCAAACCAACACCTTGATTATTACCAGATTGTAGATTAATGGCTGGATTATCACACTCGTCAAAAGTACCCTTTTCCATCCTAATGTTAGAACATTTGTAAGAGGTGGATACGATGGGTAGAGACCCCACAGAAAAACCTAAAGAGTAATTTGTTAAAAAAGCATTACCAATAGAAACTACTTCCACATCAGTAGTTAAACCGCTAAGGTCTACAGAATCATTTACGATCATATCCGAACCTTGGTTTTGATGATTAACTATATAAAAATTCTGATCCTGATTGTCGTACGCACTAAAAAAATCAGACTTACTACTTCCCGTTTGATCGTTTATTAAACCCAACATGTTTTCGTTTAACATCGCTGGAGTGTAGTAATAGCTTATAGATAAATCAACATCTGGCATCCTAGTTATATCGTTAATAGCTAAACCCTTAGATCCAACCTGCTTAGACTTTTGCCTTTGCTGAGAAAAACCGACACCCACGCTTTGAACAGCGCTCATGTAAGCGCCACTCATATCGCTCCCAATTCTATCAGCAGTAGTAAATGCTGGTTTTTGACCAGCAATCACAATTGAATTATTACTCTTTAAAATATCTCTAGCCATATTAACTTCCTGTTGGGATTACACCTAAAACATCTTCTACTAACGTCACGGATAAATCGTGCGCGTTGAAATACTTCCATGTATGACTCCACTCTGGGCAATACATAGCTTTTGGTCTATTATATACCGATTCTATATCGTGTCTAAACCTTCTGTATCCAGCCTTATTCTCTAAGAAGTGCAACATACACTTAAGTTGTTTGTCGCTGATATCTGTAAAGTCATACTTAAGTTGGAATGAAGCATTATTATCTTTTGTTTTAACTCTCTGCTTAAAAGAGTTTTTAAACTGCAAGACTTCATTTTTTAATTGAACATCATTCTGCAAACCAATATCAGGCTTAAAGAAGAAGTTCTGAGACCATGCTGAGCTAGCCCCCGTTGGGGAATTCGCAGCAGTAGACGAGTGAGTTTCCGTACAGTAATAATAGTTGTTTAACTTATTAGAGCTTATGCCAGTATAAACAACATCAAATTTTTCATAAGAGGTTGAGTAAGCGTAATCTTGAAAATCTAAATTTACAAAATTCATCCCAGACCAATTAAATAAATTTGGAGCTTGATCTACAGAATAAGAAACAGCGACTTCATAATGCTGGTTGTTGACATGATTAATCGCATAGTTGTCAGACACTCCAGACATAGATTTATAAATGCCGCCACCGTCTATACTAAACTCAAATAATTGATTGCCATTTTTACTCTCGATAAATGCAGCTAGTTTTTGAGTGTTGGCTTCATTCAAGTCATACCGCACATCATACTGAACCTCTAGACTATTCATTGAGGAGGGTATAGAGTTGATTTGAAAATCATCAACCTCATACATAAAATTCTTAGACTTAAAAGAAGCTTTAGAACCGTAGACAGGAGTCAGGTTAAGATCTGAATAATCAGTCTCAATTGTAACCCCGGAAATATTTGAATCTCTGTTGTAAAATAAATCAGAAGCCATGACCAATATAATTTAAATTTAAAATAGCAGAACCATTATCAGAAGCTGATATAGATTCACTTACCAATGTGGCATTAGGAATCGTCAACTCTTGAAGATTCGAACCATCTTTCCTGTTAATATCAAAAACAACAGTTTTGTTTTCTCTATTTTCTAAAAAGCTAAAAGAGCTTTCTGGAAAAGCTTCATCAACTTCAATTTGAACCTGAGCTGTAAATTCCAAAGGAAGGATAAGCTCGACAGAAGCAGGAGTTTCACTGCCTATTGAGAAGTGAGGTTTTCTATTAGATTTAATAGAGTAATCAAAACCAATAACCCTGTTTGTGGTTGAATTATCGCAAGTTGCACTTATGGACCCTTGAGATGTTACAGAAATACTACTAGATGCTCCTATATCACTCGAAACTTCGCTGCCTGATACAAACTCACTAAAAACAGAGATAGAAGCATTAACTTTTGGCACTGTGCCTACAGCGCAATTGACAGAATAAGAATCTAAGTATCCTTCAGAAAATCTGTATGCAACGTCTCCATATCTAATATTGCCACTTATACTGTTAGATCCAGTAAAAGACAAGATTGGATCATTATATATCATATGAGAAGAAATAGAAACTTTTTGTTGTGTAGCCCCGCCAACAGTAGTTAATCCTTTCTTAGAGCCGAGAGGTTTAACAATATTTGCACTATTAGAATACGAAAAGTCTACAGAGCTGATACCAGAAAGCGCAGCTGGGCCTATTGTGACATTTACTTCGTCATTTAATCTTGATCCAAACATTACTTTCTAAGTTGTCCTCCTAATCTTTGTTCATCTGCGATCACCTGCTTAACGGCGACCTTAATTCTCTCAGATAATTTTCTTTCTCTTTCTGGAGCATCTTCGCCTCCTGTTTGACTTTCAGTGCCATTAGAGCCATTGATTGTTATGTTGATATCACCTGTAGATTGAGATGTCTCAGTTGCAGTAATTAACTCATCAAGTTTGGAGACGAGATCGGTGTTATCACCAGCTCCAACTCCAGAGTTCAACGCTTGTAAATTACCTGCTCCAATGTTCCTTGTGGCGGCAGCGTTCATGACGAACTCTCCACCTGAAAGCATTGCGGGAACCGTATCAACTCCTCCAGCAGCAGGGATTAATCCTCCTGTAGCTCTGTTTAGGACTCCCACGTTCAATTCTTTGTCGGTAAAACCTAGATTCATCAACCCATGTTGAGGCAGTACGCCTCGTTTAATGTAGCCTCCATTGTTGCCGACTCCATTGTTGCCACCTGCATTTCCAGAAGTTTTAGATTTTCCTCCTGAAAATATCTTCCTTAAGTCCCCACTTGCTGCCGCAGCTCCAAACGCCCCGCCAGAAGCAGGAGCGCCAGTAGTAAGAACCCCAGCTAAGTTACCTGCTCCAGAAGATAAAAGCCCTCTCATTCCTTTACCAATCAAAGGTTTATCGTCAGCACCTTTTAATTTCCCTAATGCTTTTGAAGCTCCAAAACTAACAATAGTACTAATAGCGGCTGACATTAACATATCACCCAAGCTAACTTGTTGCTCCTTAGCTTGTTTACGAGCATCCACTTCTTGCCCTGCTAAACCAAGAGCTTGTCTCTTGGCATCTTGCACCTTTTGGAATTGAGGATTATTCCTTCGGCCAAACATGGTAAATCTACCACTCTCAGCATCTAAAAAGGCTCCTTCAGATCTTAACTTATCTCTACCTAGAGCTGTTGGGGTTTGAGTGGCAAAAGACATAAGGTTTTGCATTCCAACAATAGCTCCAGCGCCATTCATACCCGGGGTTGTAAACATGCCCTCTTCATCTCTAACTTGTCCTCCGCGAGCAAAACCACGAATAGAGCCAGAGTTTATAGCTTCCATGAATCCTGATCCATAACGCTGAACAGCTTTTTTATTCATGACGAATTCCCCACCCATTAGCATGGCTGGAACGTCATCACGGCTACCAGAGCCACCACGAACTGGACCACCATTAGCAAAAATACCAATCCCAAGGCCAAAAAGACCCTTTCCACCACCTTCACTCGCAGTTTGATCCATGAACTTTTGAGTTAAGTTCTTAGTCATGCTTTGTAAAAACTGATTAGCTACATTTAGTAATGCGTCTTCAAGATCATCTACACTTTTAATACCTTCTGCAAAAGCAGCCGCAAAGTTATCTCTAAACTGGACGGAGGCATCAACCATGCTATCTAAGAAATCAGAATTAATAACTGCATCATCCTTAGTTCGCAGTTTCATTCTCCCCTGAAAGTCTCTTTCTAGTCTAGCTTTTTCAAGAGCGTTTGCTGGAGTTAAGTCTGGATTATTGTCAATAGCTGCCCTTTCAGCTAGTTTTCTATTTGCTCTTTTTGTTAGGCCCATAACTCCTAACTGAGCAGCATCAAAATTCGCTTGACCCATAGCGTTTTGTCTTTGCTGTTCTAAGCCATCAACAATATTTATAAAAACAGTAGCGGCATCAGTTATGGTTCCAACAGCATCAGCTGCGTCTTTATTGGCTTGGGCATTAGCCATAAGTTGTGCATTAGCTGTTTTTAATTGTTGAGGCATCAGCGCCATTTCATTGGCTAATATATCTCTAGCTTTTACAGCTTCAGGATCACCTGATTTAGCCGCTACAGAAAGCTTACCTAATTCCGCACTTTTTACCAAAAAATCTTGTTGAAATTTTTCAGTATTTGTGGCCGCTAGCGCTTTAGCTGCGTCTAAGTCGATTTGGGCTATTTGTCTACCTACACTTCTTTGGAAAGGATTGCTAGTCCCGGGTGTAGACCTTTGTAAAGCTCTTTTATCTTGATCGAAGGTAAATTGTTCTTGTGCGCCCTTAGTATCAATTCGCAGTTTTGATAATTCCGCTTCACTTTTTACTTTTCGTACAACTTCTAATATTCTAGCTATAGTTTTTTCAGATTCTAGATCGTTTTCTAAACCTTTTTTCTTTTTTTCGTTTAAAGCATCTTGTCCTTTCATCTGGGCTTCTAGCGCCTTAATAGCTTGATTAACTTGATCATCATTTGCGTCACCGATCTTAAGAATCTCTCGTAAGATCTTCCTATATCCTTCAGCGCCCTCTTCAGTAATATCTTTAGTTGATAACCCCTTTAGCGCTTCTTTAAAGTTATCTACGTCTTCGCGTTTTACACCCAAGTTGGTTAATTTTTCTCCCTCTTTTGCCAAAAAATCAACCCTTTCCTTGGCGAAATCGTTGCTCATTTTTTCCAGCTCAGCTTTGGCTTTTAAATCTTGTAAAGCTACTTTATCAACAATCCCTAACTGCTGAGCTTTCTCTAGCCTTTTTTGAGCTTGTTTATTCGAATCTATGTCTAGCTTCTTTAACTCTAAAGCTGTCGCAATCCTAGCTTTAGATGCAGTTAAAGTTAACTGATCAACAGCTTTTCCTTGATCTGCCGTTTTTTGATCTCTCCCCTTGGTTTCTTGTTCCAAAAGCTTTTGAACGGTAGATGGGTTTATTTTTGCTAAAAAGTTTTTTAACTCAGGGGTCTTGTCTTTTGATCCTCCAAGCGACTCACGAATAAAACTTTTTGAACCTACCATCTGATCAAATTCCTCATCGGAAAGCCCCGAAACAAACTTTGAAAATTCCTTCTGAACTACTCTTAACTCTTTATTTCTTTTTACTACAATATCAGCAAGTTGACCAAGCTCTTTACCGTCTAAGAAACTTTTAAAACCATCTAAAATATCATCTATTTCTTCAAGAGGCATTTCCGTAGCCCTCAATTGAGCAATGGTTGTTGCAAATCCTTTTTTAAGGTCGTCATTTTCAAATGTTCTTTCCTTTAAAAGCCTCACTTCTCCAGTTTCTTCATTTATATCAAAAGTTTTTCTCCCTATCAAAGCCATTGATTCCGTCGACTTGTTTATCGACTTAGCTTCTTCTACAGTCATCGGTCTTGAATTGAATATACCTCCAGTAGTTTTGATTTCTTCTGATGGCCCCCTTCTCGATAATACGTCTTCAGCGTCGCCCGTTGCTTTCGCCTTTTCTACTTCACTTAATTGACTAAAAGCGAAAGATAAATCATCCGCTCGGTCTTTGAGTGCAGTTAACGCATCAGAGGCGCGTTTATTTGCCCCACTATATTCATTATATAACTCTTTGCCCAAATCAAAGACTTCCATAGCTCCCCCTATCACAGATCCAGCTACTCCTAGTTTCCCAACCAATCCACCTATAGCTCCTTTAAGACCACCTGCGCCCGACATACTATCACCTAACTCTTGGGCTGCTTGACCAGCAAAAGCAAAACCAGAAACACCCGCTATACCATCGGAAACTATAGAAGTATATTTTCCTATAGCACCTGTAGATCCTTCAGTAGCTGCATTCAATGCTGTCATACCAGCTTGGAGACCAAACATAACACCAAGATAATTTTTATGAGACTTAGTTTTTTCTTCGTTTACGGCTAGTTCAGCTTTTGCAGCTGATTGAATTTTTTCTTGTGATTTTTTACTATTAGATACTTTTTTAGAAAAGTCGTCAATTTGTTTACCTGCGTCAGCATGACTCGTTTGGCCATTTCTAATTTCCACGTTTAAAGAGTTAATCAGCCTGTTTAAATTATCAAGCTCGGACTTAAGACCTTTTGCTGAAGATCCAACATCTTTAAGACTTAAGCTAACTTCGCCCGTCTCTCCCCCCGCAAAGTTAGGGATGGCTCCAGTAGGCTCATCGCGGGTGTTAGTCACCGCAAGGCCCATTGGGTTTTGAGCATTTCGAAGTTTGCCGCTTTGATTGATTCTAATTTGGCTAACAGGTAAACCAGCAGACCGCTCTCTACCGATAGCGTCTTGCAGAGGGTCTGCAAAGTTAGGTATGTAACCAGAAGCGCCCCTGACGAAACCTTGAAACATAGGGTTTTTCCCACCACTAAAACTAGCCTTCTGTCCGTTTGGTGTATTAGCATTTATTTTATCTAAATCACTTGCACTTATAGTATGAAAAGACTTGTTAGAAGGCGTTATGCCAAACTCCCTAGCTGTTGCCACAGGTAATCTTTTCCCTAAAAGCCTCCCTTGTTGAGCAGCCTGTTTTGGCTTACCACCTAGGCCGTTGACCCTACCTATCTTAGCTGCGGCAGATGCTACATTGTCAGAATTCATCCTACCCTTAACCTCACCAAATTTTGGTTTGGTAGAAATATTATATAAATCTAATAATCCAGTTTGACCCTGCAAGTTTAAATCGAAGTTGGAAGTCGCAGTCTGGTCTGCGTGTTTCGTAAATTCTTCATCTGTAAGTAGAGCCGCTAAAGCTAACTCATATATACTACCTGCAAATCCAGCTACAGCACCACTATTCACTTGTTTTTTAATTGCTGCTTCTCTAGGTGCTGGATTTGGCATTTGGCCTCCACCCAATTCAAAAGCGGATTTTATAGCTTCTTTAGCTGCATGGTCCTCTAAATTTTTTATATAATCATTGACGTTACTACCTTTATGGTTATCACTGAGGCCGTAAATTGGGACTTTTATGGGTATAGCTCCTTCAGCATCGGTTACATTATATTTGTTACTCTCTGGATGATAATACGCTATCTTTTGAGGATCTGTTTTCCCATGTTCGCCGTGTAGCATAACATAAGTACTTCTAGAATTTACCATTTTTGTTCCACCTTTTGAGGTAGCGAAGTTTGGTATATAACCCCCAGCAGCTCTCACCTTCCTAGCATTAGAAGGGAGACCCATTGAAGAAGCCATGTTCTGATTAAAGATAGCGTCTCCACCATTAGCATAATTAGGAACAATATATTCACTATCATTAGCAACCATTGTTCCTCGCTTACCACCACCAAATGCAAAGTTAGGAATAATAACGGGTTTCGCAGAAGCGGGTGCGCCACCTACACCTTTAGAGATGTCAGATCTTTCTGCGCCAATAGGTAAGAATCCTCCAGCAGCTCTTCCACCACGCTTTGAGGCCGTTCCCGCCATAACCCCGGGAGCGATAGTACTAGCGATGCCTTGCATTTTTTGCATGACCATCAACTGTTCATTTAAAGCCTTAGTGAAGAATTGGGTTTGAAGTTTTTTCTTCTCACCCGCAGATATATTTTGCTTTTCAATCGACAAGATGGCATCCCTGATACCTTTATCGTTCAGGAGTGATGCCGCTATCTGACCTTGTAAATTTTTCTGAGCTTCAGCAGCTCTATTCAAACCAAAGAAAGTTTTTAAAGCTCCAGCACCAAACTTAGCAAAATCCAAAAGTAATTTACCAATAGCGACCAAAGCTAAAGCTAACCCGGGTCCAGCAATCACAGCGCTAATCCCTTTTATCAACCCTTTGGCGAAATCGGACCCCATTCCATCGCCATCTAAAACGCCTGAAATCTTAGATACTACATCATTAAATACACCAATTATCTTTGATAAGTTTTCAGTTACGCCTATCTCTCCCAAAGCGTTAGCTAATTCCTTAAGATTAACAGTAGCTGTGTTTATAGCGGTAGCTAAAGTATTATTTAAAACTGTATTACGTTCATAAGCTTCATTAGTGGCGTTAAAAGAGGTTGTAGCCACTTCTCCACTCCTAGAAATTTTCTGGTTAAAGTCCTCAAGTAGAGCAAGAAAAGGTGCGATCTGAAATTTACCAACAAGGTTGTCAGCTAAGTTAACTTTCGACGCTTGACTCATCTTAGCAAATACTGGAGCTAAGTTCTCAATAACTTTACTAGAAGACAACACTTTACCTTCTAGATCTGTGACCTGCACACCTAGATCTTGCAGTGTCTGTAGTTTTTCAATATCTTGAATTCTAGTGAAAATTGTTTTAAGAGAGTTACCAATGACAGATCCACCACGCGCAGTTTTTTCTTGAAGCGCGGAAATAATACCAATCAATTCATCAAACTGTACACCAGAAGCGACTGCAACAGCTCCAGAACGTTTCAGACCTTCAATCAGATCTCTATCAGAAACTGCGGCACTTGCGGCAGCAGCAGAAATTTTATTAAGTACGTCAGTGGTTGTAAGACCAGCAGAGGAAAATGAGTTAACTGCTGCTGTCAAACCTGCCACAGCATCAGAAGCACTCAAACCAGAAAGACGAGAAAGAACAAGAGCATCATTAAGCCTTTTAGTAACTTCTTCAGCTTTAAGACCTTGACGAGACAGTTCTAAAGCCGCTTCAGCTACAACATCAAAAGTTTGACCTGTATTTCTAGCAATATCAAAAATTTGCTTTTTAAAACCGTCAAGCTGCGAATCTGACTGCTTTAGAATCGAGTTGATATTAGCTAAGCTCTTCTCAACCTGAATAGTCGTCGTAACCAACTCCTTTAAAGCATTTGAGACAGCAGCAATAACACCAACAGATGCGCCGAAGGCTAAAACACGGGCGTTAGCCGCCTCCATAGATTTTGTGAACTCATCAGCCTTACCAGTTAACCGCCCCAAAGGTCTTGTTAAACCCTCAATACTCTTGGCCCCCGGCCCCATATTGATTTTAAGATTCTTACCAGCTTTCTTAGCTGCTTTATCAATACTTTGTTCGAAACCCGTTTGTACGGTTGGTAATTTGATGGGCATAATCTTGTTCCTTTAGTGTGTATATACACTAATATTACACATCATGACCTGCTAATCTCATCATTTGTTTCATGTCTAACTTGCCGCCAGCTTCTTTCGCTGCTTCTGATAAAGAAACAGTCTTGGCATCTTTAGCTACAGTTTTCATGTCGTCATTAGTTGCCCCGAATACGGCTGAAGCATCCGCATCGTCTCTTACACCTCCTTTATTAGAGACTTTATTTCTCTGACTCTCTGAGTAAGCTAGTAATTTATCTGGGTCTTGCCTAATATTATCTGGAATATCTTCGGTGTATTGAAATATGCTATGAAATACCTTACCATACATAGCAGTCTTCATTTGATAAGCAGAAAGATCAACTATAGGCTTTCCATAAAAATCGCTAGGATTTTCACAGTTTGAAATGTACATGCTAAAGAATGGCCTCAAAACAGCATGTTTAATATTATCTTCAGACATTCTATTAGAATTATCTATCATGATAGTATTTAATAAGATAACTTCACGAACTTCAAGTTCCGCAAATTCATCTTCAGTATGTAAGTTCTCAGTAAGATCAGGATTTTTGAAGATACAAAACCTAAGCATTTCGTCATTAGATCTTTTGGAGCCGTAAGCTTCTGCGGTCAAACCAACTACCTCATTTTTATTTTTGTTTAAATCGTGCAGCTCAACAGACTTTTCTTCGATAGTCTTTTGAAAAGAATCTTGTTGGGAAGGTAAGAATACAGATTCTTTTGTCTTTTTAAGATTTTTAATTTCTTCCGTGAGAGACAGTATCTTCATATCATCAGACTCCTCCCACAAGCCCTCTTTTTTAATGTAAGCCTCCCGCTCTTCTTGAGACTCAATACCTTTAGATAAAGCAATATTCTTATACTTTTCGTAATAAGAATTTATATACTTCTGATCTCTTAGGTTTATGTGTTTAACGAATACGTCTCGACCTTCAAAGGCCGAGACGCTATATCCGTCAAATATCTCCCCTATAAGAGAGGTATAAAATTCGTCACTATAACTCACCCTTTTCTACCTTGTCCATAATTTCCTCAAACTCTTTTTGCGTAGAAGCTTGATTGTAGAACCAAAAAGCTAGTGTAGTGGAAACTTGTTTGATAACCTGCTGATAAACATCGGAATTTTCTTCCTCCTTATCGTAGTAATCTTCAATTTTCTCGTCATAATCGAGACCCTTGAAATACTGGATAGGCTCCTCATCTTCCTCTCTTTGAATGTAAGTTAAATGAAGAGCATACCACAGTAAGAGTTTGTTTTGAGCTTTAACATCAGCAGTATGTTCAAATAAACCTTGTAGATTTGACTCTACTTCAACCAACTCTCTTTTGACTTTGGCGATCTCTTCTTTTACGAATTCAAGCCTTTTTTTCTGCTTTGCGTCAAGTTTGGTGGCTGAGTCAAGTTTGATATATTCATTCTGAAACTCTAAAATCTGCTTATATAGCTTGCCATACTCTTTTTGCCCCGCTTCAGTAAAAGTCCCCCCAGTATCGCTATATTTTTTTGCAAGCATTGCTTTCGTGAGGATACCCTGCTTAATACACTTACTCATTTCGATGGTGTATTGAAGCTCAGCATCTTCCAACTCGCGACGAGAAGGTTTCTTGATTTTTACTTCAAGAGGTACTTTTTCCTTTACCTTTTTCTTAGTAATCGTAACTTCGCCAGTCTTTTTGTTTTTCCTTGAGGATTCTTTTTCTACCTCTTTAACTTCATCGACGGTGAACTGATATAGTAATTTTAATTCCATATTCCTACTTAAATATAAATTCAACTTTGTAATTTTCTATTTCATTTTGCACATTACGCAAACTTTCATTGCCAAAGTCCAAAATTCTCTTCCTAATCCACGACACTTTATCTGGGGTAAAATGATCAGCCGCTTTGATTACTGGGTGATACTTTTCTGGAATAGCTTCATATAGCTTCTGATAGTGAAAATCATGATCTTTCTTCATATCTTCCACCATAATTAACATCATCTTGAACAATGAAGATACTTCATCTCCAGACTTTTTATTTAAATTATTTTTGGCATTCATCCTTTATCCTAGTTATTATAACAAAAAATGTGTAATTATCTACATGGCTGGTTTTTTATCTTCTAATATGGAGTCTGCGATTAATGCGACGTATGATACATTGCATGAGACTTTCGCACGGACTATCACCGTCTTTAAGAATTCGAAAAGAACTGTGATCTCTACAAATGCTAAATATAACAGCATTTATGGTAGGACTAATACAGGCTCTAAATCAAATGTAGAATACACTACAGAGTCTCAAGCTTTTGAGGCTAGAGTTTATTATGTCAATATGGATGAAGAGTATTTATCGAATAATGAAAATCAACGAGGTACTCAAAACAAAATCATTCTACCAGATGGTTCTGTAAAAATTGTGGTAAAAAGTGATGCTTATGAGTTTTTGCAGGAAGCTAGGAGGGTTGAGTTAGACGGAATTAGATTCGCAATCAAAAGTGATGGCTCCCCCCGTGGATTAACCACAAATAAATTTTATACTTTTTTACTCACTCCAACTGACGAATAATGGCTACCTTACCTAAAGATGTCCAAATGGCTATACAAAAACAAGCCCCAAAAGCTTTAAAAAGGCCATTTGAAAAAGAGTTTAAGAAAAAGTTTCTTGAAGTTAAATCTGGGATGATTAAGGAATTCCTTAGTCATCCAGTAACCATTGAACTAATAGCTGGACCAAGCAGCAGTAATACTAGCGGCACTTTAGGTGGGATCTCTAATCTTTTTGCTTTTATCGGCTTCGATGCTTCGGATCAACCAATACAGCCTATACTCCAAATGCTGGAAAACATGAATTATAATTATGCAGGAGAAGCTAAAATTGGTGTAACATATAATGTTACTATCCCTGAAGCCTCAGACATTTTCAAAGCGACCCCATTGCCGTGGGCTTCAGGAAGGAGTTGGGCGCAAGGAATAGAGACGGGTATATCGGGACTCGGCTACTTACTCCGAAAAGATGATGGTCGATCAGGTAAAGCTGTACAATCAAAAACCAGAGTAAGATCTGGGGGATTTCAAAATACTCAATACATTTCCGCTTTAATTAATAAATATAAAAAACAATTTAACAACATCAAATGAAAGAACAATTTGTACATACGCTAACTAATTCGTTTATGCTCTGGTTTGATCACTTTTTGTTGGAAAAAGGCGAGGCATTTTCAAATCAAACAGGAACTTTCTATCACACACCAGATGATTTTTTAGATGATTCTTATGTCCCATTTTCTAGCCCCTACAAACAATTCGTGACGGATTCGTCTATTGCTGGAGCGGTTTTACCTACGGCAATCGCAGGTGGCTCTCACTATATCGACTACAATAATGGGCGCATTGTAGAAACAGGATCTAACTACACATCAAGCTCTACGATCACAGGGACTTTCGCGGTTAAAGACTTTAACATCTACTTCACAAATGAAACAGAAGATGATCTAGTCGTAGAAAACAAATACGAAGTTAATTCTAGAATACCAACATATAATGAGTCTGGAATAGCTCCATATGACCAAGTTGTGCCAGCGGTATTCTTATCTACAGCTACAATGCAGAATCAGGGGTTCGCTTTTGGTGGCGAAGAAGCTACCACAGTCAGAGCTAACGCTGTAGTCCTCTCAGATGATCCATACAAATTAGATGGAGTCTTATCAATTTTTGGAGATTCTCATAATGAGGTGTTCTCCCCAATACCCATGAGTGGGCATCCCATGAACGAATATGGAGATCTAAAAGATGGTACATATTCCTACAATACGCTATCTAACGCTTATAATAGCAAAAACCCTTTTCTAGTAGATAATGTAACTACTTCAAAACTAACAGACAAAGCGAGGAAGTCTTTAGCTAATGATCTTTATGTCGGATTTATCGATTTTGACTTAAAGATACACAGGTTCAGATTTTCTTAATTTCATAAAACATTAAAAATATTGTAAACACTAAAAAATAACTTATTATGGCCAGAAATAGAGTAATTTATCAATCGGAAGCCCTTTACACCAGTTCAGGTATTCAATCGTCAGCTACTGGGGAGCATTTCCAGTTAGAGCGTGTTCAAAGCGCTAATTATAACTTCACAATCAACAGGCAAGATATTAACCAATATGGGCAAGCTGCTCGTATTGATAGTCTTGTCATGGATGCTCCAACTGTAGGTTTGGATTTTTCTTACTACCTTACAAATGGGGGGAACGAAAAAGCTTTAGGGTTCGATGTGGGTAACAGCAATCAGTTTGCTGAAGGTCACATGACTTACACTTCAGGGAAAAACTTCTACATCGTCACCGCTGACGAAGGAAAAGACGCTGTTGATTCAAACGCTGTTGCAGCTGATCGTAAATCAGTTATTGGTTTAGGAAATGCTTACTTATCCGACTACACAGTTGATCTAGCTGTCGGTTCTCTGCCTACAGTCTCTGTATCTATGGAATGTTCCAACATCAACTCTGATACAGTTTTAGGTGGAGACAACACTCAAATCACTAACATTTCTTTACCTTCTGTAGATATCACAGATGGAACGCCCTACTCTAGCACTAATGCTAGTTTAGCCGCTCCTACTACAGGAGAATCTACATTAACAGCTCTTCGCCCGGGTGATATTTCAGTTAATATTGTGGCTCTAGATGGAGTCGCTCTTTCGGATCTCGATGGTCCAAATAGTGAGGACGCAATCCACATTCAAAGTGCATCCTTATCTATTCCATTAAGCAGGACTCCTCTTCAGCGCCTTGGAACCCGATTCAATTACGCTAGAACTGTTGACTTCCCAGTCAATGCAACTCTTAGTGTTAATGCAATTTGTAATGACGTTACTCAGCAAAACCTCGCAACTATCCTCAATGATAATGCAGGTTATCAAGTAAGCGTGACTTTAAATGATAAAGATGGCGCTCCTCAAATGACCTACACCCTTAAAGGTTGCAGAATTGATAGTGAGAGTTTCTCTTCTAGCATTGGTTCAAATAAGAGTGTTGACCTTACATTCTCTACACAAATTGGTGGAACGAACGATACTGCTAACGGAGTTTTCGCACTCGGGAGTTTCACTGATGCAGTATTCTCTTAAACCTTAACAAAATTTAATTATGGCAAGAAACAGAGTAATTTATCAATCGGAAGCACTTTACGTAAGTGAAGATATTGAATCCACAGGTTCCAATAAACATGAGCAGCTTGAGCGTATTCAAAGCGCAAACTACAGTTTCACAATTAATAGGCAGGACATTAACCAGTTTGGTCAGGCAGCTCGTATTGACAGTATAGTCATGGATGCCCCAACGGTCAATTTAGACTTCTCGTATTATTTAACTGACGGTTTTAACGAAAGAGCTTTAGGCTTTCACGTTGAAACTGGAGACGGGGCTGGGGACACTGGCCAATTTGCCTCTGGGCATATGACTTATGGAGTGGGCAAAAATCTTTACATTACAACGGTAGGGGAAGGAGCTGACGCTAAAGGCTCTTCTGGACAGGATCTAAAAAGTGTCATCGGTTTAGGTAATGCATTTTTAAGCGATTACACCTTGGACCTATCCGTAGGAAGCATACCAACGGTTAGCGTCTCCATGGAATGCGCCAATATCAATTCAACTCACGATACTGTACTTAGTGGGGAAGCAGGGGGTTACAGTGGAATCCTGACCCCAGCTGTAGATATTACAGACGGTAAGATGATCAAAGATGGTACTGATGACCGTACAGCTGTCCTGCCTCAATTTTCACAAGGAGAAAGTGATATTTTCGCACTTCGTCCGGGTGACATTGAAATTGACATCACTGGAATTAGCGGATCAACAATGTCGAATATCACTGGTAAGGATAGCGAAGATTCGATTCACATTCAAAGTGCGTCCCTTTCTATTCCTTTAAGCAGAAGCCCTCTTCAGAGGCTTGGAACTCGATTTGCTTATGCAAGACCAGTAGACTTCCCAGTTAATGCTACCCTTTCTATCAACGCTATCTGTACGGATGTTGTAGCTAGAAATTTATCAGAAACTCTTGATGCGACAGGAGCTGCTAATGATCTGCTTCTAAAGCTTAAGTCTACAGATTCTGGTGGTACTCAAACAGACAGGATGATCTACACATTAAAAGGATGTAGGCTTGATAGCGAAAGCTTCTCCTTGAGCGTTGGGTCCAACAAATCTGTTGACCTTACCTTCTCCACTCAAATTGGTGGAGTTAATGATACTGGTAATGGTGTATTTGTCAGTGGGGAAAATAATGACCCAATATTCCCCGCAGCCTAGTACATTATAATAACCTTAAACAAAAAGGGCGGTGTTTCCACCGCCCTTTTTTTATGTATAACGTTTATTTAATATTAAGTATTGTCGCTGCCAGTCAAAATCACCCCATCAATTCCGCCCACCTGTTGAGGCTTAGCTTCATAAATATTGTAACGTGCCACCAAATCGTCTAGTTTACCCTTAGAATCGTTCGCAAGCCCTCTATAGACCTTAGACACTTCATTACGGTTAACGAACGTCACAGACGATTCTCCGTCCTTTAAAGACAGTATCTTATTATCGCTGGTTGAAGATGATATCCCCCTCAATGCATTCCTAGACTGCTTTCTATAATAACTATGTAAATAAAGCTCCTTATGGATAGACTGAGCCTCAGTGTCTAGATCAGCGCTCGCGCCACTAAAATCTTTATAGATTAAGTTATTCAGTTCGCCCAAGTTATTTTCTAACCAAGCTTGAATAGAACCTGATGTAGCAATACCTGTATCACTATCAAATTCGTCCGTAAAGATATCGGAGG
>Ga0208667_1000183_pt1 | contig 28907 bp, 15 predicted proteins | sample 11BtaG_FD_184085 | JGI IMG/M metagenome (GOLD analysis project Ga0208667, IMG submission 184085) | Marine viral communities from the Subarctic Pacific Ocean - 11B_ETSP_OMZ_AT15265_CsCl metaG (SPAdes) (version 2) | ecosystem: Environmental > Aquatic > Marine > Oceanic | place: Pacific Ocean... | reverse complement strand
ACAAGGGTCTTATAAAATGGCTTTGAGAAAGGCTGTTAAAAGTTATGACAAGATGAAAGCTAGAGCAGAACAACTCAAAGATTTGGTTGATGATAAATTTTCTGATGACAAACTATTTGAATTGTTTTGCGATAATATTTACAAACCAGACCCTCTTCTGCAAGAATGGCTTAGTAATTTAGAGGAGATGGAAAGTGAGTAATAACATAATTTTTATTTCTGATTTCTATTATCCAGAGTTTACCGGTGGAGCAGAACTGAATGATTATTCTTTGATATCTAGATTGGTTTTAGATGCTAAAGTTGAAGTATGGAGAAAGAAATGTTGTAATGTAGATATCTCCTTTATGAAAGAAAACAAAGATGCTAATTTCATAATTTCTAATTTTGTAACTCTTAACGAAGAATGTAAAAATTATTTAAAAGATCATTGCAAGTACATTATTTACGAACATGACCACAAGTATTTAAAGAAAAGAAATCCAATATTTTATGTCGATTTTCATGCTCCCAAAGATGAATTAAGTGATTTTTATTTCTACAAATATGCGAAAGCGGTTATTTGTTTAACTCAAATAGCCGTTGATGTCTTTAAGAAAAACACCGGTCTATCAAATGTTGTAAAAATTGGAGCAAGTGTCTGGAGAGATTCTGACTTGCAGCACATCAATGATATAAGAAAAGATCAGAAGAAGAATTGTTATGCCATTATGGATAATGATAATCCTATAAAAAAGAAGTATCAATGCATTGAATATTGTAAGAAAAATGGTATCAATTATGAACTGATCAAAGACAAAGATAACAAAGAATTTCTCAAGAAATTGAATGAATACGAAGGTCTTGTATTTATGACTGCCCACCTTGAAACTTGCTGTCGAATTGTGGTAGAAGCAAAGATGCTTGGACTAAAAGTAATAACGCAGAAAAAACTAATTGGTGCAGCTTCTGAAGACTGGTATTTCTTGAGTGGAAAAGAATTGGTATCTGAAATGCAAAATATTTCTAACAAGTCTGTTGAAAAATTCTTAGGGTGTTTCTAATGAAAGTTGGATTTGTTATAACTAATCACAACAGTGATATATCCCCAGACGGAAATAGTGACACTCATGAGTTTATTGAGTCCATCAAAAGCAGTGTTCAATGCGAATATGAAATAATTTTGATGGATAACCAATCTGTTCCACGATATACCGACAAGTATACTACTGATGGCCTAACGTATATCGACATTGAAGACCAAACCTTAACTGGTATAACTGGTGCTTGGAATGTTGGAATTAAAAAAGCATATGACTTAGGTTGCGAGATAATCAACAATTGTAACAATGACCTTATCTTTTCGGAAAGTATCAACTCTTATCTTAAATTAATAAACGTTTGTCCTAGGAAAGATATTTTTTTGTTTGGACCTGCCACTAATCCAGGCGGTGCTCCTGGTCACTTTCAAGAAACAGTCCGATCAGAAGAAAATACAGTAACAGAAGTCACAAGTAAGCTCATAGGTTTAAATGGCTTTATGACAAGTTTTTGCAAAGAATTCTTCGAAGAACATAGGATGGGAGATAATCTTTATTCTCCTGCCAAAGAATATCTTTGGGATGCTCAAGAGCACGAGATAAGAAAAAGACTATCAGAAAAAGGATTGAGAGAATTTGTTATACATAACACTATAGTTTTTCATAAAAAACATAGAAACTGGATAAAAATGAAAAAGAGAATCACTGGTATTGAAAAACCATATTGGAACAAAGAATGGAGTTAAATAATGGCACATAAAGAACAAATAGAATATTGCACACACATAAGAAGCCGATTCCCAGAGAAATTTAAGAATGTAAGAGTTCTAGATGTCGGCTCTCTGGATATCAATGGAAACAACAGGTATCTTTTTAAGAATTACGAATACATAGGTCTTGACCTAGGAGAAGGAAAAAATGTTGATATAGTAAGCAGAGGTCACCTTTATCGTGATGAAGAAAAGTTTGACTTTGTAATATCCACAGAATGCTTCGAACATGATGAGTTCTATAAGCTAACATTTATGAATTGCATAGAACTGTTAAAACCTCAAGGCATGCTTCTTTTTACCTGCGCTACAACCGGAAGAAGAGAGCACGGAACCAGAAGGACTTCACCCAAAGACGCTCCATTTGTTGGAGATTATTATAAAAACTTAATAGAAGAAGATTTTACCAGTCTAACTGATTTTGACAAAACATTCAGAAGGTATGAATTTTCTGTACACAAAGGGCATAAAGATTTAATGTTCTTTGGAATAAAACAAGGAGTTAAAAAATGAAAGATCATAAATTATCAAATCAAGCCGTCGGAGCAATCATGATGGCCCTACAAAAGTCTCTTATGGAGCAAACCGACATTGTGCCGGTTCTACAAGGTTTCAACGTTCAAGTTGATGACTCAGGAGAATTGGTTGTAATGAACCCACCAACTGTTAAAGCAGAAGAGCCAAAACCAAAGGTTCTAACAGGTGAAGAATTCGATTTAAAAATAAATGGGCCGTTATAGTGCCTAGATACGTTTATAAATGCTCTTATTGCGATGGTGAGATGGAGGTAAGGCACGGTATAACAGAACGCCTTACAGACTGTAAACTCTGCGAAGAGAAGGAAGTTTTAACCCGAATACCTCAATTCACCAACACTGTAAGAAAAGAAGAACAAGGCGAGAAGAAAACTGGCTCTTTAACAAAAGAATATATTGAAGAGAATAGAAAGATTCTCAAAGAAGAGAAAAAACAAAGGATAGAATACAATGAGTAGTACCGTAATTTTAATAACAGTTTTAGTGGGATCGTTAATTTTTAACGGTGTCATGTTCTGGTATTTACGACAACTTACTCAAAGATTAACTTTTATATATGATAACATAGGGGATGTGTCTGATATTATTGCTAATTACAGAGCCCATCTTAAGTCCGTGTACTCAATGGAAATGTTTTATGGGGATGAAACATTAAAATATTTAGTGGATCATACCCGCTCAATATCCAACCTTCTAGAAGATTTCGAAGATCAAGAATTCTTTTTAGAAGAGTTTGAGTCCGAAGAAGAAGATGAGCCACAACAACAGGAACAAACCAATGCCGAGACCCAAGTCCAAGAAGAAAATGTATTTTACGCAGGTTCACGAAGACGCGATACTTAAGTACGCTGCTTCAAACTGCCGTAAAGAAAAGACAAAATTATACGTAGAACTTATCCAACCAGCTTTTAATGAGCTTGTTGATAAGATTGTATTCACATACAAGTTCACTACTCTCCCCAATATTGATGAGTTGAGAGAAGATTGTAAGATATGGCTTACCACTATACTAGGAAAATATGACGTTTCAAAGAAATCTAAGGCTTTTTCCTACTTTAGTGTGATTACCAAGAACTGGTTTATACACAAAGTAAAGCAACGAGCCAAGAGAGCAAAGCGAGAAGTTGATTATGATGATGCTCTCAAAGAATTATCTTTTGATCAGATAGTATATTATGATACTCATGAACAAGAGAGAGAAAAGAGAGAGTTCTGGGAACATCTAGAGATAGAGATGGATGGCTGGGGCACAAATGACATGAATGAGAATGAGCGAAAAGTTTATGAAGCTATTCGCGTGCTTCTAGGCTCTGTTGAGCAAATAGAAATTTTTAATAAAAAAGCGGTATATCTTTATCTCCGAGAGATCACTGGAATGAATACTAAGCAAATTGTAACACAATTGAATAAATTTCGTAAAAAATATAAGTTGTTTAAGACTGACTGGGACAATGTAAATATTTGATTGGTTCTATTTAATATATGAGTAAAAAAGTAGAAGAACATTTAAAAGAAGCACTTGATAACATCCGAGAGGACCGCAAAATAACACGCGAACTCCTTGACGATGCTATTAAATTTGTTGTTAAAGACGAAGCAAGACATCAGCAAATCGGTATGACCTTAGCTAAATATGTTGAGACTCTTCAAAGGTCAAATGAACAGATTGTAAGAATTGCAACCCTTATGTCTAAAAATGAAAAGTCCGAAGGTTTAACAGAAGATGACATGGAGAGCATCTATTCAATGATTAATAAAGAGGACGACTGATGTCAGATAAACCTTTGAAGATATCTGGATATTATTTGAATAATCAGGCAAAAAGCTTCGATTATACGATGAATAGAATCTATGATGTTTTAGAAGAACAACAAAAACCGCCTAAAAAAAATGAATATATTGCCCAAGTAATTTCAGGTATGATAACGAACTCAACAGATACAGACTCTTTTTTTGATGTTGTACTGAAGCAGTTTAATGGTGTGCAATCATTAGAATACAAAATTAGATTTATCGAACAGGATGAGAAATTCAACAGAGTAGAAGATCCATTTGATCCCAAATTGACAGAACAAGAAAAGATACAAAGAATTGACTTTCACGATACTGCTTATTTCGAAAAAAATAACTCTAATACTATAATGCCTTCCAATGGTTGTATAGTTTCTCTTGTAAAAGATAATGAAATTTATAAAATAAGAAAAGTCCTATATGATGGTAATGTACAATCATCATATAATGTAATAGCTTCTGGTAGGAATGCATTCTCTAAAAATTTTAATGTTGACTTTATGTTCAAACAGGGTATACTGGCCGGAAACAAAGAGAAGCTAAAAGAAAAGGAAATAACATTACCAGATAATATAATTCAAAAATTGTATTCTTCTTTCAATCAAAAAGCCCCGGAAATTAAAGAAAAATCTGTATTTTTCTTCGGTGTTAGAAACTTAGGAAAAACAAATTATAACTTATTTGCTGACACCATGATAGTAGCAGTTAAAGAAGCTGATAAATTTAAATTCTATAGTTTTAACATTACAACGACCCCAGGAAAGTCATTCCTAGGAAATTTATCTTATACTAAAGACGGCACTTTAGTTTTAGCTAGTCCTCAATATATAAAATCAGCATATGCTTTTACAGCACATAAAGGTAAGTATTTAGCTTTGGGGCAAATAGGTAAATTTTATTATTGGAGAGATAAAGATAGAGACTCAAAAGCAGATGATTCTCCGGCTACTAACGTGACATTACACAGTGGTACTGGAAATGGGGTTAATATCCATAGAGCCAGCGCCGATAAAAAAACCAAATACATCTCCGGTCCTAGTGGAACAAGCACTTCAAACGCCTACAAATATGAAGATGGAAAGTGGAGTTCAGTCACGACCTCAGCATATACATATTCAGCTGGGTGTCAAGTTTTTTCTGATCCTGTTGACTTCAATAATTTCATAAATTTAGTAAGTGAAGATTTAAGCCTAAACTCAAAAGGAGGGTGGGATTATTTTCTGATCGATTCAGAAGATTTTGCAACGTTAGCACAAGGGAAGCTGGTAAAAAGCTCAGTTGAAAAGAAACAAAAAGATAAAGGTATTACAAAGTGAGTAATAAACAAAGAAAAACAACACAAGAAAAAACTCAAACAGGAACCCCAACTGGTTTAAACAACAATTTCATTTTTGAAAAGTTTCCAAAACTTCGAACTACCAACTCACAAGTTTTATTTGAAGGTAAAAATAATTCTTTTATTAAGCTTGGAAGAGATCAAGATGCTAGTAGGGCTTCTGGCGGTGGTGGAAAAGGTTTTACTCAATGTGGATCTGTTGACATTGTTGCTGGTCTTGATTCTGCCAATGGAGCACATGACGAACAGAGAGATCCGAACTTTTTTAATGACGCATCTAGAATCTATCTGACTCAAAAAGGAAAAATAAACCAATATTTTGGAGTTGCAAAGGGAAGCTCCCTGGGTCAAGAAAAGTGGGATGCTGGAATTGGAATAAAAAGTGATAATATTAATATTATAGGTAAAAAACACATAAAATTAGTAACAAGCCGCGCAAGAATTAATTCAAAAGAAAGATCTGGACAAGGGGGCTTGTTGGATGGATCTGGTAAAATTGATTTTATTGCTGGTAATTTCTCCGGAGAAGAAACTGTAAAATCTTTAGAAATTTTTGGATTCAAACTACCAATTAAAAAGAAAAAAGTATTACAACCTTTGATTAAAGGAGACAACCAAGCAGATCTTTTAGATGAAATGTTAAAAAAAATAACAGACATACAGGGAGCTGTATTAGACAACAGAAGAGCAATTTTAGAAATAGCGTTAAGTTATTCATCTCACATACACCCTGGTGTCTGTGCAGTCGGACCAGTTGTAACAACTCCGACACCGATGGCTCTTACAATTCTTCCAACAATAACAAACCAGTTCTCAAAAATCCCAGAAGATGTCATAGGGTCGGTAAATGTTGGTAATTTAAGAGAAAACTATTTAAATCCAAACTTCCCTGAGTATATTAAAAGCAAAAACGTTAGCACAACATAGGAAAACAAATGAGTAGATTTTTAGGACTATCTAAAGAAGAGTGTATCGCTCTAGAGAAAGTAGAAATAGAAAGGCCACTGGTATGCCCGGACTGTATACCAGACTTATCGGCACCGAAAATAGATTGGTTATCTAGAGATAAGCCGTATTTCGATCCAAAGACATGTGAGTACATAATAAATTATTTAGCGCCAAATAAAACCCAAGGCTTAACAACCAGTTTGTCAGAATATGTTAAGATGATCAAGCCCATGGGAGCTAGAGAACTACTCAAACATTTCAACAAACAAAACTTTAAAAATATGGGTGTTCCTAATTCTGTTGGAAACAAAAAAATCAAAACCAGTATTAAAAACACGTTTATAGATAGGTCCAATTTGATTAGAATAAGAATTGCAATAAATGCAATAGATTTTAATAAACTCCCAGATAGAGTTGTAGACCCAAATGAAGATACTCCTCCGGACAATACAGCCTCTGAACTACCAACAGAAATTATTATAGACGATACAGAGGGAGACTTTAATATAAACTTTTTAACTAGTATCATTGCTCTTAGGGGCTATGAGATGAGAAATGAAACCTTTTCTTTAACCAAAGGGGGTTTAGTTAGGAGAGACAATAAAGATGAATTAGTTTTATTTAAAATAAAGAATTTCATTGATAATATTAAAAGCTTTAAGAATAAATTGGAAGATTTTTTATCTGATAATGGATTTGATTTTCTATCTCCCTTGAGTTTTTTCTCTTTTAATAGAAAAGTTCAAAAATTAAGAATAGAACTTGACAACAGTAATGAAGAAAGTCCATTAAAAATACACAAAGTTTTTGTAGAATTTGAAGGATGCCCAGAGACAGAATTACTCATCGGCTTAGATTCTTTTAAACAAAAAGCTTACATGCAAGAAGCAATTTATTTCTTCGCAAACTTTAGTGATTTTTATTATGACGTTACAGGGGAAAGCACAAAAGATTGGCTAGAATTTTTGGACGAATATGTTTATCCACCAGTCTATGTAGATTATGGAGAATCACCAGAAGATGAAAAAATCTCTGATGCAAACCCCAATTGCCCGGCAATTAACATTCCGTTTGGGGACATTTTAGAAAATTTTCTTAAGGATTTGACAATGGGGTTAGGGGATCTCTTTTCATTGGAAATGGATAGAAATTCATGTTCACAAGACCCTAAAAAATCAAACCCTACCGTTAAACAATTTATAAACCCCGTCAGTCAGAGAGAATTTGAAAAAGCTTATAGAAAAGATCTTAAAGAAAGAAAGAGATTGTATGAAGATTCAATAAAACTATATGATGATGCTATAAGGCAAAGAAAACCAAATGAAACCGAACAAGATTTTTTGAAAAGAAAACAAGAGACAATAGAGAGAAAAGAAAAGCTATTAGAAAGAATTGATCGTGAATCTCAAGCCGCAGCTGATTCTATTGTTGAAAATGATCAAAAGCAAAACCCTGATAAATACAACCCCCTATTAGACCAATGGAAACAAGCCAAAGAAGCAAAATTTAATGCCGATAATTCAATTTTTGAAATCTGGGAATCGGTAAAAGAAAGTGATGATTTAATTGGAGAATTTACTAAATTTCAAACTTACATTAATCTCATCGGACTTTGTGGTCTTAATGAAGGGATGCAAAAAGCATTAGATTGTTTATTTAAGCAAGTGTCATTTGAAGATGCATTTAGAGCGATTATAAAAGTAACCTTTGAGACTTTTCCACCAGATTTCTTTGAAAGCGTTTTTCTTCCCGGTTTAACACCACTCCAACAGACTGAAATAAGAAACAAAGTAGCTAAAAAACTTGGAACAAATTTAGAAAATGTGACCTGGCCTTGGGAAAAGAGAGAAAATAATCAACAACAGAAGCAAAAGAAAGCTCAAGAAGATGCAATAAGAAAGCAATATACAGCAGACCTAAAAGAAGATGTTGAAAAAGGTGAAGAAGAGGCTAGCAAGCTTTATCGTGATGAACAGGCTAAACAAACAAGAATACTTTTAAAACAAAATACTGACAAAACAGCTTTAGATCTTACTCCAGAAGACTATGAGATTATAGAAGAGAATACCTACAAAGCTTTAGAAGACAAACAAGTTAACAAACAGCTAGCTAGAGCCGATACGGATATCTCCGGAGACCTAAATGAAATAGCCGGTGATATTTTCCAAGCGTATGTTGATGTGTTGTTTGAATATTTCTCAATCGATGACCTTCTAGAAACATTTAAATCTGTTCCAATGGTCGGATTGATAATTAAGTTTGGCTTGTCGTTTATAAAATGTCCAACTAAAATTTTAAAAGATCTAGAGCAAAACAAGATAAAAGAGTTTAAATTAGACATTTGCAACCCTACTGCGCCAGTGATCAACGTTAAAATACCTCAAATAGATTTTTCGATGAGTCCGTTGAAGATAGTAACTGAAAATATTTCAAAAATAATAAGAGAAACCATAGTAAGAGTTTTATCTAGACTTATTTCTACAATTTTAAAATTATTAGAAGATGCATTGTGCAAATTAGCAGAGCTAGCAGGAAAATTAGCTTTAAGACCAGATCAGTTTTTTGGAGACCTACCCGGAACCTTTAGAGAGGCTTTTTGTCCAAATGCCAATGATGATGAAGCAAGAGAAATTGGAAATAATCTACTAAACAAAATTGGTTTGAAAGATGATGATATCTCATCTGCTATTGATTGTTTGGGTGGTGCCTTAGCCGGCTCTTTCACTCAAGATGAACTAGTTTCTCTAATGGTTGATGAAAACCCATCTCCTTCATTATTGGATAGGGTAGCAGATGCTGTTAGAATAGGTTGTCCTAGATTTGGTGATGTCTTTGGAGACCGTGATGGTGCTAGAAATCTATTTAACAAGCTTAGAGACTTAATACCACAAGCAGCCAGAGACCGTCTAAGAGAACTCACACAGATTCCATCAAACATGCCACTATATGAGACTATCTGTTTATCCAGTGAAGAATTAGAAAACTGGGATAATATAAGAAGAGGTAATTTGGGAGCAGCCGGTCTGTCACCAGAAGAAGCAGCTCAACAAGTAGAAAATTACAACCAAAGAGCTAGGGATACTTTAGAAGATATCATGAGAGACATGTCCCACCCAGAAGGGCCTGATGCGGGTATCTCTCAGGTATTAGAAGATGCTTTAAATGATCTATTTGCATCAAACCCAAATAAGCCGCCTGGGTGTGATTTGGCACCAGGTGAATCTAATTATGGCTCAAAAGCAGTAAAAGAACCAGAAACTTTGATTCAAATGCAAGATGATTTATCAGACCGAATTATGGATATCGTTGGAGATTCTTTTGATAGAGAATACGCATCTAACCCAAATCCCTTCAATCCTTCACTTATACATAGAATTATGAGAGACACTGAAGGAAATGACTATGGTGCCCATAGGTTCAGAGAAAATTTCTTTATTACTAGGATGGGATACCATGATTCTCCGGGATCTGAAGAAGCAAAGGAAACAGCTCCATGGTGGACTAAATTTTTAGGCGGTATTCTAGACGATAATGACCCAGCCAATAACGAAAAAGACAAGGGCTATTTCCCAGAAACGATAGGAAAAGATTTAGAAGTACAAGCAACTGTCTTATCTGATTATAATACCAAAGAACAAAATATTTTGACTCCGGATGGTTTTACACAAACTGAATATAAAGTATTATTTGATGCCAATTATTTATATGAAGACGGAAGCTATGGATACGTTGGATACAATTCCGAGAATATTAGCAATACAGGCAGTATGGATTACACAGTGCTGTCATCAAAGTTTAATTCGCCTAGAAAACAATTTATAGAAACAGTTGAAACAGAAGATGATGTTGAAATTCTTCTAAGTACTTTTAATTTAACAGAACAGAAAAGGAAGAGAGAGGCATTTCGAAAGCTAATAGAGCAAAAACTTTCGATCCTAGAAACCAAACCAACGATAGATTATAGTACTTTATTTGATAAAACCTGTGAAAAAGTATTCAATTCAACTCAAGTTTTGATGTTTAAAGACTCCGAAGGCTTAATATTTGGTTATGAAGAAGAGGACATAACAGAAGACCAGCTTAAATATGTTGGCCCGAATGGAGAAGAACCTTATGATAATTATTTCAAAGAAGAAGATAGAAAACTCGGCCGCGCCAAAGAAGAAACTAACAGGGTATTCTTTTTAGACCCAGAAAAGTATGGTGGTTCTTACCAAACTCCACCGGTTTACATAAAGCCAAAAAAGAATGTAGGTTGGATGAAAATTTCATCAGTTTTGTCACCAGAGAAAGCACCTTGTCCACCGGAAGCAGATAGTATTGTGGTATTCTCAGATTTAAAGAAACATGTTAATAACGTAAGAAATTCTTTAAACCATGATCCAAGAATTTCAAATAGTGTAGAGAAGTGTTTTTCAGAAAAACCATTTGATAAAATTTTATCTAAAAACGCAGCCAGCTGTATTGATGGAATTGTCCGGATGCACATAAGAATGGCATTTTCCAGAAATTTAACAAGATCAATTCCTGTTATTTCCAATGTAAAGTATAATGATAATAATTATGGAAATGCCTTTGTTGACTTGGTTTTTGATAATCTACAAAATGAATTATCAGAAGTCAATCCGTTTTGGCCGGCACATATTAAAACACACATTTATGAAATGCTTGTATTTGAACAAATAGTGCAATCGTATGAAAGAGAAATAATTACTCCTCTTCCCTCCGGAAGTATAGATGGAAAAGATTTAAGTTCTCTTCCGGAAACAGATCAAGTTGCATGGCAAAAAATTACAGAGATAAGAGAAAATTATAGTTATGAAAATGAAATTGTTTTCTCTAAGAAAATTGATAATATACCAAGCATTTCGACGTTAGATGAACCATATCAGTCAGAGCTTTTCGCTGTTTATGGTATGGCTTATAAAAAATGGGGTGAACAAATTTTTGATAATGATTTTACTTTTAATTGGTCTGGGGTTGCTACGCTTCCGGGTTATCCTCCAACTCCAATCTTGCCATTTGTAGATTATAAAACTTTCGCCAAAGCTCTCGCTATCAGGCTAGTTAGAGATGAGGTCAAGGTAATAGTAAAAAGAATTATTCAAATTGAAAGTGAAAAAATGCTAGATCATTTATATAGAAATTTTGAACCTAAAATAGAAAACCTTACAGCGTTTTTGTTGACTAGTAAAGACTTGTTTCATAACAACTCTATTAAAAATTTTGGTACAACAGATTATTATAATAAAATAAAAATGACAGCACTTCCAACAGTCGGTGATGCTGAGAACGTAGTTTTGACAACGAAAAATGAAACTCCATGGAAAGACTCTCCACAAAATGAAGTATTATTTAAGATTGAAAAGTACGTTCGGTTTATCAAGAAAGAAGAAGGTGGAAATGAAGTATTAAACACTCCTAGGAGATTTGAAGAAAATTTAAGAGAGTACTTCGGCAATAAAGGGGTTATGAGCTTAGAAGCCGCGCAAGAATTTATAGACCTTCAAAAAGAAGAGTATGGGGATTTATACATCTCCGAATTGTTTGGCAACGCAGAACTGACGGAAGATTTTGAATCTTATTCTGGCCAGATGGGAATAAGTTATGGATTGCGAATCATAATGAAGATTCCAGAAAATTTATATACCAATGAATCGGAAACAATTAATCAAAACGATGCTAGTATAAGTAATTTAGAAAAAACGTTTTATTGCAAAACTAGCGAGAGATATAGAGATTTAAATAATTCAAATAATTTCTCAATACCAATTATCACGAGAGAAATAGAATTAAAAGATAAACAATTGAAAGATATTAATTTTATCACTGGCGATGATAAGTATGATTTAATTTGTTTGCTAGAAAAGATGGAAAAATCAACTGAATATAAATTATTATTCAAATATCTTTGTCCAATTAAAGCAGCTTCAACGATGATGTTAGTTTATTCTGACAGCTTCTTCATTGAATCAATTGGAATGAATGATGGATGGGCTGGTGCCCCGGAAGGAGAAGAAGGTGATAATTTAGCAAAAAAGAAACCATTTTTAGGAGAGTGGGATCACAAAACAGGCGTAGAATTCGCAGACACCAGTAAGGTATGTAGAAAATATTTCTCATCTTTTTATTATAGTACTAAGTTCATTCATGATGAGAACTTCAATTTGCCAAAAATAGAATTACCTGATTTTATGAAGATTCTATTTGGTTCTTTTGAGCTGCCTCAAATCAATCTATCAATTCCATTACCTGACTTAATAGATTTCCCACATAAGATCATTCGAAAAAATCCTTTAAATAAAAATGATGAAGTATGTGAGGAACCGGTTGATAAATTTCTCAGTTGAGTAATTACTAAAGAGGTTTACAACATGATTCATGCTCCAAAGTTCCCTTTGAGATTCAAAGAAAAGAAAGGTTTCGAAAATACCACCAGTATAAAAGAGCTGGTTAAATTTCATCTAACCAATCTTTTATTAACAAATCCAGGTGAGAAAATAAGTGATTTAAACTATGGAGTTGGTTTGAGACAAATGTTATTTGAAAACATGACAATAGGTACATTAAACCTGTGGCAAGATAAAATAACAGACTCTATCAATCGATACATCGGTTATATAAATCTTAGCGACGTTCAGATCATACCTTTTTATGAACAAAACAAGATTAACATAAAGATTGTTTATAACTTATTAAGAGACACCGAACAACAGGTGTTAGAAATAGCTATGAACATTGGAGATAGCGGAACAACCGGCCCAACTTATTAGAGGAACAATAGATGCCCAAAAAACCATTGATAAAATATACTAGTAGAGATTTTGAAACTATCAAAGCAGATTTAGTTGAACATGCAAAAAGATATTATCCGAATTCATACAACGACTTCTCCGACTCTTCTTTCGGAGGAATGGTCATGGACAGTGTCGCTTATGTTGGAGACATCTTGTCTTTTTATTTAGATTTTCAAACAAACGAAAGTTTTTTAGAAACCAGTTTGGATCTTAATAACATAAGAAGATTAGCATCTCAAATGGGTTACAACTATTATGGCAACCCTTCATCTTACGGAATTGGAACATTTTATGTGCTAGTGCCTGCTGCCCCCACAGGACTAGGTGTAGACACCACATACGTACCTATCATTAAAACAGGAACAAAGGTTCGCTCTAGTAGTGCAACATTTACCTTGACAGAAAACATAGATTTTAATGACCCTACTGTTGAAGTTGTGGCAGCAAGATTTGACGAAACTACAGGTAAACCAACTCAATATGCTTTAAGGTCATTTGGACAGGTTAAGTCAGGAGTAGAATTTTACAATGAGATAGAGGTTGGAGAGCAAGTTAAGTTTTTAAAAGTACGTGTATCCACTGCCGCCGTAAATGAAATCATTTCTGTGTTCGATACAGAAGGGCATCAATATTATCAAGTAGATAATCTTTCTCAAGAAGTTGTTTATTTAGAACAGTCAAACCCAAATGTAAAAGCAGATGGAGTCAGGTCAATTTTGAAGCCTTTTATAGCTTCACGAAGGTTTGTTGTAGAGCAGGATCAAACTGGAACTTATCTTCAATTTGGATACGGCTCTGAGACACAAATAGATCAATTTGGAATTGCAGATCCTTCACAGGTAGTTCTGAAGATGAACGGGAAAAATTATGTTACAGATACGGCTTTTGATCCAAACCAGTTTTTAGGTACAGACAAATTCGGCATTGCACCAGAAAATACAACCCTAAGAGTGGTATTTGGTTCCAATGACTCTGTCGATGTAAATGTTCCCATTAATGGCTTGATAGAAGTGTCAAATCTTAAAATGGAATTTCCAAATGATTTAACAAATCCTAATTCTTCGAAACAAATTGGTGTTCGCATTTCAGCAGAAGTAACAAATGATTCATTAATCACTGTTGAAAGAGCTATTCCTACTCCTGAAGAGATTAAATACCGAGCGTACGCAGTTTATTCAGCACAAAACCGAGTTGTTACTAAAAACGACTATGAGGCTTATTGTTATCAAATGCCGAGAAAATTTGGTAAAATTTCACGTATAAATGTCGTTAATGACCCGAGCGGTATAAACAAGAGACTGGCTATGTATGTTATTTCAAAAAACAATAATGAGAATTTTGTAGCTACGAATGATACCATCAAGCGTAATCTTAAAACGTGGCTGAATAAGAACAAAATGATGACAGATCAAATAGATGTTTTTGATGCAAGAATTATCAATATAGGGTTTAACTTCAAATATACAACAGAATCTGGTTTTTCTAAGACCGAAGTGCAAACAGCAGTTAACAGAGCAGTCGCTAATATGTTTACAGAAAAGCTTTACATTGGAGAGCCTGTTTATGTTACAAAGCTTTATCAAACAATTAATCGGGTACAAGGAGTTGTCGATACTCTGAAAGTGACACCACTTATTAAGCAGTCAGCTAATTATTCCAACTTAGGCTTGGAAATAGATGATATTTTATCGAAAGACGGAACATTCCTCAAATGCCCAAAAAATTGTGTTTTTGAAATCAAGTTTCCAAGTCAAGACCTCAAAGGGACAATAATATAATGAGCATTTTAAGATATACAGCAAGTTTAGATAACACAATAACAAATGCATTTGAAGAAAACCTAACTACTAGGGGAACCGGCTCTAACATGGGCGCTTCTGATATTCTAGAAACTTTTTCGATTTATGGACAAGCCTCATCGGGTTCTTCAGAATTATCCAGAATTTTGATACAGTTTCCAACAACACAGATAGCTACAGATAGAACCGCCGGCATCTTACCTGCCTCCGGTAGTGTAACATGGAAATTGAAGCTTCATAATGCACCTCACTATACGACAACTCCAAGTTCTTATCAACTCAAAGTGTCAGCTGTCTCTGCTTCATGGGAAGAAGGTACGGGTCTAGACATGGAACAGTACACCGACCTTACGAATGATGGCATTGGTTCGAATTGGGCAAACAGAACAGGCGATAACATAGCCGAGATCACAAAATTTCAGTTCACTAGTGGAACTGAAGCAGATTATGTCTCCGGAGACCCTGTATCTAAGTATTTAAAACTTTACAATCGTTCCACCCTTTACAACGTTTATTTCAGTGGTAGCACAGCCTCAGCAACGGGCTCTACCGGTAACTGGATAAAAGTAGACATTGATGGCGAAACAACATCTGCCGGTATAGCAACTGCTTTTAAAGTCGCAATAAGTGGATCTAATAGTTTTGATGCTAATATCGTTGGTTCAATCGTTTATGTGACAGCCTCAGCCGGTAAACCCACAGCACACGCAGCTGGGTCTTCAATGACAGATCCAGAGATCACAATTGTAACTTCCGGCTCTAACGCAACAGAATGGACAACAGCGGGTGGAGATTACCATGCAAATTCTTCATCAGTACAAACTTTTGATAGCGGCCTTGAAAATCTTGAAGTCGATGTATCGGGTATTGTTGAAAAATGGCTAACCGGTTCAAATTCTTGGGACAACTATGGTTTCGGTATTCAAATGACAAATGCTTATGAAACAGCCGAAACCTCTTACTATACAAAAAAATTCTACGGACGAGGAACAGAGTTCTTTTTCAAACGCCCTGTTCTAGAAGCACAATTTAATGACAGTACAAAAGATGACAGAGGAAACTTTTATATAAGCTCTTCTCTACTCCCTGCCACAGATAACTTAAACACATTATTTTTCTATAATAAATTCAGAGGAAGGCTTATTGATATCGCAGGAGATTCATCAAATCTTCCTGTTCTCAAGTTTTACTATTCATCGGGCTCCGTTCCAACAGGAAGCGCTCGCGGTTTTCTAGACCAAACAGGAAGCGCAACAACGTTTCTCACAGCATCTCGTGTATCGACAGGAACTTATAAAGCACAGGTGGCTATAACTAGTTCAATTATTACCGATACTCACCAGTATTTAATGGATGTTTGGTCTTTTGGAGGACAAGAAGTATTAACAGGCTCGGTAATAACTCCAAAGACTTTTAAACCAGAAACTTACGAAGATACAGCAAACTTCGTATTATCTATGACCAACCTAAAAACAGAGTATGGAAAGAATGATTTAGTAAAACTTCGGCTTTATGCAAGAGAAAAAAATTGGTCTCCAAATATCTACACCGTGGCAAAAAGCAAACCAGAAAACAAACTAATTATCTCAGGCTCTTATAAGGTAATTAGAATTATTGATGATTTAACTGTTATAAACTATGGAACTGGCTCTCTGAAACATACAGAGATTTCTTATGATCAAAATGGAAACTATTTTGAACTTAATATGGATATGTTAGAACCAGGATTTCAATATGGACTTAAGTTCTCAATATATGATGAATATACAAAAAAATATTTGGAGCAACCACATCTATTCAAATTTAGGATATCATAATGAGTATAAAAGATTTATTTAATAATTACAAATCGAACCAGTTTAAACCAACAGAATCAGAACTTTCAGCAAGTAAATTAGTTGAATCAAGCGAATTCATTGAAAATAAGTTTGTCGAAAAATTTCGCTATGAACCCCCTATCGACTTTACAACAGCTTCAAATTTTGCAAAGTTTGGTTCTGCCGAGCTTTATTATGAGTATGCTTTTAAAAGAATATATCAGCAATATCCATATGATGGGTCTTTAGCAGAGCAACAGGAATTTCATAATAACTCAACATTTTTAGATAAATACATTTTTGAGAATGTTTATCCTAGGACGACAGGTCACATAATTTTCTCCTCAGAAGGAACAACTCTGACTACAACTGGAAGCTCCGGTACTGGCCAGTATGGTTTGCCATCTGACGTTCAATACATTTCTGTCCATGGGGGACCACATACTGCTTCTAGTGGCATGGAAGGGAAAGAGCTTACGAACACTTTTGACAACTCTATGATTTATGATGAATCAAAAGATAGAGTAGGTTCTTTTGAGTGGAACCCAACATCTGGTTCCACAGTAGAATTTTGGATGAAAAAAAGAGATTGGTTCCCGAGTGGAAATGACAAAGAGGTTATTTTAGACATTTGGAATGGAGAAGCTTCTAATTCTTCTAGCTATGGACGAATCACTTTAGAGCTTTATAAGCAAGCAACAGGTCCGATAAGATTAACTATGATGTCTGGAACAGACGGTTTTAATTTTGTTGACATTTGTCCTACTACATTCACTTCTGCTTCAGTACAAGATAATACTTGGCATCATTATGCTGTATCCATGCAGAACGTTGGTACTAATACTGAAATAAATCTATATCAAGATGGAACTTACCTCCATACAACAACAAACGCGAGTCAAATACAAAGTATCAAGAATGTAGCTGGTGGTGTCAATGCTTATATCGGAGCGCTACAAACAGCCGCTTCAGGTACAACATCCGCAGCAGGATGGGGTAAACTATCTGCAAGTGTAGATGAGTTTAGATACTGGAAAAAGAAGAGAACCACAAATGAGATTGGTGAATTCTGGTTTATGAACATGGGTGGCGGCACAAACAAACGCGAATATAACACTGACCTTGGAGTATATTTTAAATTTAATGAAGGCATCACGGGTAATTCTACTATCGATCAAAGTATTTTAGACTACTCTGGTCGTATCTCAAATGGTATTATGGTTGGATACACTGCTTCTGCTAGATCAACAGAATCCGCACTAGAAACCTTAACGAATGTTGAAGAATACAAAGACCCAATCATCTATTCATCACACCCAACAGTTTCTTCTTCTTTGGCAACCTACAAAACAACCGGCTCCTTGCAAGATTATGAAAATACGTCTTTGCTCTATCACTTATTCCCTTCATGGATAGCAGAGGAAGACCATGAGAACGGTCAACAACTCCGTTATCTAACACAGATAATGGCAAGTTATTTTGATACATTAAATGCTCAAATTTCCGGAATAACTGAGTTTAAAAACAAACGATACTTTAGTGGTAGTGCTAAACCCAATACATACTCTAGAGAGGTTTTACGAGGCCAAGGGTTTGTAATACCGGACATTTTTATAGAAGCTGACATCTTAGAAGAGATGCGAGGCAAAGATGATAATGAAACATATGATAAAGACATACAAAAAGTAAAAAATCTTATCTATCAGAACATTTATAACAACCTGAATTACATCTATAAGTCCAAAGGAACAGAGAAGTCCTTTCGTAATCTTTTCCGTTGTTTTGGTGTAGACTCTGAATTATTGAAACTAAATCTGTATGCAGATGATTCAACCTACATGTATAAAGATAATTATGAGTTTACCTCAATTGCTAAGCCCGTATTAAATCTAAACATAGAGGCTCACTTAGAAGCAACAGTTTATCAAAGCGGATCAAATGGCTTGACTTATCTTTCTAGTTCTGAAGGAAATGACGAAGAATATACAGCTATGACGATGGAATGTGAAGCTATCTTTCCCTATAAATTTGAACAATACGAGACTGGTTATTTTCCGACGACTTTTAAAACAGGATCTATAGCAGGTTTTCACAGAGCTTTAACTTCATCAGCAGCTAGCTTAACATGGCACGGAACGGACACAAGTCTCAGAATGTATGCTATCAAGCCAGATGTCAATAGTCGCCATGTAAAATTCAAGTTAAGTGGTTCTTCTGCAGGAACAGCTATCAATCTAGAATCCTCGCAGTTTAGTGATGTATATGATAATAATAAATGGATTCTCGCAGCTAGAGTTAAACACGAAGACTATCCTTTTGCTGGAAATATAACAGGTAGTATATCAGGTGGATACATAGTTGAATTTTATGGTGTGAATTCCGTAGCAAATGATGTGAAAAACGAGTTCTCTGTTACTCAATCTGTCACTAATGCAGAGGGAAAAGCTCTTTTGGGCCACGCAAAAAGACTATACGCTGGTGCACACAGAGAAAATTATACCGGAACAACGCTAGAAAAGTCAGACGTAAAAGTATCGCAAGTTAGATTCTGGCAGAGTCACCTTAGTGATGCGGAGATTAAAGAACACTCTTATGATCCAACAAACTACGGCTTAATTCACCCTTATCGTTCCGATTCTATTTTTCAATCAGCTCCTTCCGAGCAGGTTTATGTACCGCAAATTGAGACTTTGGCTTTACATTGGGACTTTATGACAGTTTCTACTTCCGATTCTGGGGGTAATTTTGTTGTATCTGATGTTTCTTCCGGTTCAACAGAATGGGCAGGAAAATATTCTTTCATTGGAAACATAACAAAAAACAAATACGATGGCTACGGTCATGGATTCACAACCAGCTCGGTTAATGCAGTGGATAAGGAATTTATTTATGCCGCTAAGAAAAGACTTCCCGATGAAGTGTATTCTTCGGACGGTGTTACAATTAAAACAGAAATAACCGAGAATTTTTTCGAAGACGATGCAGTAGCTGAACACTATTATGCTTTCGAAAAATCACCGTATAATGCTGTATCACAACAAATGATTAACTTTTTTGGTTCAATGAAAGATTTCAACTCTTTGGTTGGTAACCCGGCAGAGAGATACCGCTTTGAATATAAGGAACTAGCTGATATCAAGAGACTTTTCTTTGAAAGAGTAGAAAACAATCCAGACCCAGAAAGATTTTTTGAATATTTTAAATGGATTGATACTAGTATTTCCTACGCTATCAGTCAATTGATTCCAGCTAGCGCACGATTTGCTGAAGAGGTCAAAGATATTGTTGAGAGTCATATTTTAGAAAGAAATAAATATCAAGAAAAATTCCCTTTAACATCTCAACAACGATCCACAGAAGGTGTTGTTAAATCTTTTTCAGAAATGTCATACAATTGGCAATTTGGCCACGCTCCTTTAGATGGAGATGATAATAAAAATTGTCTTTGGCAAAAGATTCGAAGAAAAGTCAGTGACTCAAACGTACAAGCACTTCGTGATAACATCTATAAGACAAGCAATGCTAAGCTAGATAGACTTTATGACATTGTTACTGCACAAGCATACGAAGGTAATGCAGATGCTGTAAGGCGCTTGTCAAAACCTTATAAGTTAAATCTGGAGTTAAAGCAGAATATCCATGGCGGGACAAATTATTATGTCGCGAAGAACCGAGATTATGCTCTAGAGGTAGTTCATCCTCACGGTGAAACAACAGCAGCAGGAGTACCAAAAAATGTTTTAGTAGCCGGTGTCGGTGCTGGGCAAGGACTAATACCAAATACAGTTTGCAAAGATGAAGAAGATAGTGTGGTAAACAAAGAGAAATTCAAATTTGACGGAGTTGATGGTCGATTTTCTTCTGATCAATTAAATGCTCCTGTTTCTGATTTTGTTGGATATAAGAATTTCACAAAAGGGATTGCAACTTTTCCTTTCAATATTATGTCACAAAGTACAGCTGTTTCTACCGGATATCAAAGTCCCGTAGTCACAGACTTTAAGAATTCTGCTTACATAACCAATGTACATAGTGATACTACTGATAGAACGAACACTGTTCCAATGCAAGGTCCTTTTACAGAGAGGCATGTTGGTGGACATCAATCTAGACATATTTCCGTTAATAAATTTGATTTAGCACTTAGAGATGATGAAACCGGAAATGCGCCAACAAATAACCTTCACAATCTCTATACAAGACCAGAGGCGTGGAGATTATTGCTTGGAGAAAATCCAAATGATGTGGTTGTTGATGGTGCATTGGGCTTAACTCCTCCGGATTACGGAGTTACAGCAGGTACCGGTATTTATGTAGATATAGCAAAGAAAAGAGCTTCTTTTTATAGGGAAGAAAAGGCAAAACGACCCGTAAATGTCAAGCATATTAAGCATAGTGAATCTGGTTCTGTTGTGGGAAATTATAATAATAGCTATGAAAATTTGATGCTTCAAGGTAGAAGAGAGAATAATCTTTATTATCGTGACAACCCAACAATAACAAACTATCTTCCTGTACAATATACTTCTAGTTTGCCTCACACAACACATGTTATGAGTCTAGTTGGTATAGACCCGATTTCCAATGGTAATGTATTTGGAAAGCAAGCCAACAACATGCAGCCCGATACACTATTAATCACACCAGAGATTGCAGGAACAGCAGCCAATGGAAGTTTTAGTATTTCTGGTTCAACTGTCAACGGTATTGCATCCAGTGGGTCTTTTCGCTTGAACAGACAAATAGTAGCTGCCACTCCTTCTCGTTTTTCTTTTGACGTTTCAGGTTCTCATTACGCAGGAACAGCAGCATCTGGTAGTTTTCAATTTGCAAGATCAACAATCGCAGCAGTATCAGCAAGTATTCAATTCACTGCAAAGGGTAGAACAATAGAACAAGTTGAATCTTCTGGCTCATTTGTTGTTACTGCCTCTCATGTTGCCGGAACAAATACTCATGGCTCTTTTATTGTCAAAAGACCCCCTTATTATCTGCGAAATCAAGGCTCTTTTAGAGTTACATCAAAAGATTTTTTAACAGATGGACATAAGATAACTATAACACAAGACCCCGGTGGAGCTAGCGAACACATAAGAAATCTTGAGTATGACGTTGATGGTCTCGGCGTAGCAGGAACCTCTTTCAGTGTATCTTTGGCATCATCAATTACAGATACCTATACTAATCTTAGAAACTCAATTATAACAGAAACATCATATTCAACAACAACTTATTCTGAAACTTCTCCAACTTATGGCGTTGGCGTATGGAACAGTGGAAAAAGCGTTAATAACTCTTTAGATGGTACCTTTTCTGCACAACATTGGCCCGCACAAGGTGGCTGGTCCGCAGCTTTCTGGTTATATGTTAGTAGCTCAAACTCTGATGAAGGACTTTTATTTACTGAACATGCCGAAAGCGGCTTTGATAATGATTTCGTCAGAAAAATTTTCATAAGCGACTCAAATGAGTTGGTATACAGAAAGTTTTTTGATACAAGTGCATCTCCAGGATATCTTGAATGGTCGGCTAGTTTATCCGGAGAAATGGATAGGTGGTCACATGTTACAATTTCACAAGATGGAGTTTCTTCACAAAGTGGCGCGAGCGCAGTTCCCACAGTGGCTATAAGAGTAAACGGTTCCGAAATAACTCCTTTAGGAACAACTCCATCGGTGGACATCGGCAACATAAATGCAATTCCCACTGGTTCTCAAGCTTATTCATTTTATTCTGATGGTGTAGATGGAGCATTTACCGGTGGTTTAGACGAATTTGGCTTGTGGAACGCTTCTTTATCTCAAGCAAATGATACAACACTGTTTAACGGCAACTTATACATAGCGAGAACTGCTGTATCTCCTTCACTTTTAAAAGCTTGGTGGAGATTTGGAGATGATGGAAACATTGTAAATAGAACTTCTCCATTCGATGCAGATTCTTCCACCACATTAACAACAAACGATTTATTAGAAGAGCAACAATCAAATCAACATGCAACAGCCTCAGAGAATGGAACTGATCTTTATTTAATAGATCCTTCTATCTATGAAACAGCCGGATACGCTACTTTTTATGTTCGAACAAATAACACAGGATCTGAGTATTCTGGCACCATCGTAAATAGTGGAGACAATTATAGTAACATTTCAAATATAACACAGGTTCTAGAATCCAGTAATACAGTTGTAATACAAGATACAGATTCTATAACTCTAAGTGGGTCGGTTTTTGAATTAGATAGCGGTGGAGGTATCACCGGTGATCACTCTGTGGCTTTTACAACAAACCAGAACAAAACAGACTTTTGGAACATTCTGTCTGCTTCTATCAAGACAAACACTGATTTTGATACAATTACAATAACTGACAACGGAAATAATGCAACATTTGCGTTAACCTCTAGTGTGGTTGGTACCGCTAGAAATGGAGACATTACGACAGAGGTTGGAACATCATTCACATCTCTCGTTGCAACAACAGGGGGTACTGATGCCACTGGAGCCACAGACGGCCACTTTATTACAATCGATGGTGTAAGGTTTGAACTTGATGTAACTGGTGACGGCGTTTCAAGTGGACAAGATATCAACTGTGGTGTTGGTGTTGCTAATTCTACTTTTTGGAATTCCTTATCCGCTTCTATAAAAACCAATACAGACATTGGAACAATAGCAATTGTTGATAATAGCAACGGAACAGCGACATTTTCTCTTACAGCCTCTACCGGAGGTGCCGCAAATAATACAACGATAACAGCGACAGGCGGGTCTTTTTCTTCACTAGTTGGTTTAGCTGGTGGAGTAACCCAATCAGGATCTATAGATGGTCAGTGGGTTAATTTACGTCCAAATGGAAGTCAAAACTTTAAGTTTATCGTTGAAACCTCCGATGGCTCTCAATCAGATAATACTCCAGCCAATAGTTATTATGTTGATTCCTCTGTTGCTACAAATACACTCTTTTGGAATAATCTATCCCAGTCTATAAAAGATCGTGGTTTTGGTGTTTCATATAGTGCCGGTTCAGGACAAGCAACTTTTACTGTTACTACATTTGAAACTGGTTCCTCCGGAAATCACGCTGGTTCTTCCACTTCTGGTGCTTCTTTTTCAATTGTGAGCAATCCATTTGACTTCACTGGCGGATCTGACATCGGAGACGGAAACGAAGGGAATAAACTCACAATCGGTGGTGAAACCTTTGAAATGGACAGTAACTCAATAGTTGTGGGGTCAAACCATGCTGTGGTATCATCTGGTTCTTTATCTACAGATCAAGTGTTCAATAACCTGACGGCATCAATTAAAACTCATACAAACTTTGACATAATTAATGTCGCTGGATCTGGTGATACAAGAACTCTTAGTTTGACATCAAGTGTTGTTGGTACAGGTGAAAACGGAAAAATAACAATAGGCACAGGTGGGTTTGGAAGCTTAGTGGCAACAGCCGGAGGGACTAATACATCTGGTTCACAATATAGTGATACATTGGTAATAGGGAATCATGGATCAGATGTGACCATAACAGTTGATGATGGTACTAATGGAAGTACCTTATTTGCAAACGCATCATTAGCGAAAGCAGCTTGGTGGGGAGACTTAAGTGCCTCTATTAAAGCTAATACGAACTATGATACAATTACTATAACAGATAATGGCACAACAGCGACTTTTCAATTAACTTCCTCTGTTGCTGAAGCTGCTGGAGATGACACTCATTCTGAGACCGGGACAACATTTTTTAGTTTAACTGACTCAACTGGAGGTTCTGATGTGGGAGACTCTAGTGATGGCTCAACAATTCGTATACGAGACGGGGTTAGTGATCACTATTTTGTATTAGATAGTGACGGAACATACTCCGGAGACTTCAATATCCCTTCATCTGGTTCTTTAACAGATAATGAAGTATTCAATGCGCTCACACAATCTATAAAAGATAATACTTTGTTCGATACTATAGTAATGTCTCCATCATCTGGAAACAATAGAGTATTAAGCTTAACATCAAGTGTCACTGGCTCCGATAAAAATTCTGCTTTATTAGGTTTTTCCGGAGATATTTCATTGGTCTCACAAACAGCCGGTGGAACAGACGAAACAGGTGTCACCGATGGACATACAATTACAATAGATGGCGTGACCTTTGAACTTGATAATAATTCATCCGTCACCGATACAGGAACTCTCAAAGGTATTGATTGTTCAGACGGAACTGCAAATACAACATTTTGGAATGAGCTATCTCAATCTATTATTGATAATACAGTATATGATACAATTACCTATGGAGTGTCTGCTGGTATTGCAACATTTGAGCTTACCTCTTCAACTACTGGTTCTGTACTAAATGTTGGGATAAATAAGACCGGAAACTCGTTCTCGGTCATTAGGGGTATGGAAGATGCCACGGACTTAACTCCGGCTGTTTATTCTCAAAACGATGTGGTTTTAGCGGTACCAACTCCAACGCTTAGAAATGGAGATAGAAACAAAACAATTATTTCTTCTAGATTTGCCGCTCCCGGTGGTGTTGAGATTGAATCCAACGCTTATCTGGACATTTATGCACGGGAACTGTCTGTACATAACGCTTTACCTTTTAGAAACTTGACAGTGAGGGGAGGAAAAATAAGAGCCTCCGGTTCAACAAACATCGGTGGTTCTGGTGAAGCAAATCATATAAGAGTGGTTGATCATCTTGGAAAAAGAAGGGGACTAAACACGCTCCTATCATTACATTCTGGACAATTTGGTATGGACAGCACGTATGGTTCTATTGTTGAAGCTACTTATAGTACATCTGGTTCTTTTAATAAGCAACATAGAAACAGATCAAAAAGAATGGAATACAGCGGTTCCACAATTATTACAGGGAGTCTCTTTGACAACGCGTTTGTATCAACACCAATACCAAGAAGTGAATTTCAATATTCATGGATTAATAATACAATTAGTGGGTCAAATTGGGAAGCAGGTCAAAGAATTCTTGGCTATCAAGAACAAGATGGACTTGTTAGTTCTTCTGCGGGTATTGTTGAAGCAATCGTATTTCCATCTTCTTCAAATATAATATAGGATAACAAATGGCAACTTTAGATCACATAGGATTAAACCGATACATTTACATGTCAGCATCTGTCGATGAAATGACATTAGGTTCTTTTGATATGACAGAGATAGATAATGAGCACTCCCAGTCAATTCTTGGAGCAAACCTAGATGATTCCCGACTATTATTGGGAGTAAATCTTTATAATAATGGCCCATACGGTTACTCATCTTGGCAACAAATGCGAATGTCTCAGAATCCATTATCTCGGCACCTTCGTAAAAACAACCAATACTCAATCATTGCGCCCGGAAAGCAACGTATTTATTTTAAAGATGGCAAACGATTCGTGGTGGAAGACCGACATGGTTCACAATTTCTTTTAGACGAACCTGCTGTTGTATCAAATTATAAACCTATCTCATTGGTCGGTAAACTAATGGATTATAATAACGTAGGGTCAAACTTTTCTATTAACCTTACAAAAAGAGTTAGTATGAATAATAATGTTGCTTACTTTACAAATGATAGAATTAATAATATCGCCGGGCTTATTGAAAAACCGGACGAAGTTTATGATATTCTTAAAGGGTATTATTTGGAAGATGCCCTTAATAGCGCAGACTCTCCGATGTCTTCATTTGAGAAATTGATATTCAACCAAACAATTTATCCTCCACAACAGTATACTTACAAGTCTTATACGAGAGCAAGGACAACATTTTCTTTTAATTGGAATTCAAATATCAATAATAGACAGCAAGAAGATGTTTCAAATAATTTTGGCTTCACTGTTAAAAACTCAAGTATATGGCCCCTTGACGTAGATCCAAATTGGGTTAGCTTTTCACTTCCTTTGATAAACAATTTAGGAGTCGAAGGTAACTCTGGGACTGACCATACTAGTTCATTTGGTATTCTACTAAATCATTATTCTCAACAATCAGAGGATTTAGATACTTCTCTTTCACTTGCTGATGGGCCAAATGAAAGAGTCAGACCAGCTCCTTTATATTCTAGAAGGCATACTTTACTTCCTTCTGAGTCTTGTGTTGCTCCCACTGGCAAGACTAGTTTAACAACAGCAGATTTAACTGAAAACACTATTTTTGGTGGAGAAGCAGCATGGGATGTTCCGAAGCAATCTGGTAAATATCCATTTTATGATTCATATGCAGAATATTCTGATGATATGAGAAGAAAAGCAAAAGATTACACAATAATTCCGGAATTTAAAATATCAAATCATGTTCCTAGATTCTTATCCTCCAGCGCTTTTAACACACCGGATGATATCTTTGACATAACCGGTTCAAAATCAGATATAAACGACTCTTCTCAGAATAATTTTTATCAAGTTTATTCTAACTCTGACTTTCTTAAGAACTTTGATGTTGTATTAGAAGACCATAAAGACTTCACAGAACCATCAAAACTAACGTTAAAATGTAAGGCATACAAAAAATTAATCCCTTATGATGGTTTTTACCCAGTTCAAAGAACAGTTGAGTTGGCTGAGCAATTTTATTCTTCTTACTCAGAGTTTATAGCTGTTTCAACAGAGACAACATGGTCACCTCTATTTGGTTCGGGAGAAAGTCAAACAAAACATGGATTTCAAAATATTATGACACCTCTGTTCGCACCGGGAGTCTTATTTAATTCTATTAAATCAGGTGTTGCGGTTGATTATCCTATTTTATTAGAAATGGACACAATACTTTCATCTTCTGATGGATATTTAATTCAAAATGGGGTTTTTGATAAAAGAATTCCATTTGAAGCAATTATAGAACCAGAAAAGCACCTGTCAGATTATCATTTAGTGTGTAATGAGCCACACCCTTCTGGTAATTTAGACTCAACTGCTTTTTGGGATGGCCAAGGAGATGAACTATATTCTAGAATGGCAAACAATTTCATAGCAGAGGTTCCAAATTTCTTTTTGAAGGGAGAACAATTTACAACTCTTGCTTCTTCTCCTCAAAGTAATCCTAACTTTGGTCAAGTGGAAAACAATAAAGATATATATACAATGAGAGTGAAAATGTATCGCTCAATGGATTCTGCAAACAATTCTGTAACCAGCTCAAACTCATCTTTAGACGTAAGATATGTCCCACCACAGGATATAATTGCTTCCGGAAGAAAAGAAACAATTACAATGTACTCTCGTCCATCTGCTTTTGGGCCACCAATGGCTTCACAGGCAATTGATGATGATTTTGAACCAGATCCTTATTTAGTACTAAATGGAAATGTAAATCCAGACCCACGAAAAGGTTTAAATTATCCTTTTACTCCTCCTTATTATCATGGGCAAGCATGGGCTGATATAACTTTTATACCAACAGAGAAGAAAAAATATACAGTATCTCAGATTTTAGCCAGCTCTTCTGTTGAATATCATCGTTTTGATATTGATGCCTTTACTACAACCGGAAGTGCGTTCACAGATACTATAATGAATCTAGATGCATCTTTAAACTTGTTCTCAAAGGGAAATTTGGGAGAATTATCAGAAGCCGATGTAGCAAACTTATCAAATCTAAATATTCAAGTTGACGATCAGACCGGTGCACGTTGGATTATCCAGCCAAAATTTGAAACTCCAATTTTAAATTTCAATCATTATGAAAAAACAGAGGAAGAAAATATAACAATCCCACAGACTGGGCAAAGAAGAAGTCAGCTTCCTATCGGTATGTGGCATCAATATGGTCGTATTCCATCTGAGACAGAGGGCATTTATCTTCAAGTGACTGATATTCCAAAGAACTGGGTTGATGGTCGCTTAGGACACGGAAATTACGAAAAGACTGGCTCTCTTGCAGATCTTTGCGGGTTCCCCCAGAATCCTGTTAAACTCGGACAGGTTAATGAAAGAAAAAAGATTTCAGAATGTGTTGTTGCGATTCCTTTTGTTGAAAACTCCGGTGTAAAAGAGTTCTTCAATATTAGAAAAAGTTATATTAATGAAGCAATAAATGGAGATGACAAAGCAGATGAAAACCTAATTGACCTTGTTGACAAGATG
>Ga0208667_1000182_pt1 | contig 29141 bp, 50 predicted proteins | sample 11BtaG_FD_184085 | JGI IMG/M metagenome (GOLD analysis project Ga0208667, IMG submission 184085) | Marine viral communities from the Subarctic Pacific Ocean - 11B_ETSP_OMZ_AT15265_CsCl metaG (SPAdes) (version 2) | ecosystem: Environmental > Aquatic > Marine > Oceanic | place: Pacific Ocean... | reverse complement strand
AATTTGTTCTTCTGTAAGTGTCCTATTAAGCATTTCAATGCAAAAAGGTCTACTATCTCGGACTAATGTACCAGTATATGTAAAATGATTTAACCCAGATGCTTTAGCTTTCGCTACTGTGAATTGTCCATGAAACTGCATTACACTATCATGAGCAATCTGACTAGCATAACGTCTAAGATTGTTTCCTGCCCTATCACTCGCATATTGAGTGTGAAGTTTTCTTACTGCATCTTCTACTTGTGCCTTTTTTGCACTATCAAATTTATTCTCGTTAACAAAATCAACTAATTCATTTATCTCACGAGTATTTGAGGATTTATAAACTCCATTGATATGTGATTTGATATTACTAACCATATCGTTAAATGGTCTACCTGCTATTGTACTTTGGTAAACCTCATCATTAATTACTTTCAAAAATCGTTCTGCTATATCTTCAAAGCCACTAAATGATTGAGTTTTTAAGGCATTGATTGTGGATAAATCTACATCTGTTAAATTCTTAAATTTTGCAGGAATAGGCATTTTACCAAAAGTGTCTAATGTTTCTTTCGCTATTTTATTATAATCATCATTAATTAATAAATCAGCTTCATTTAAAAAGGTAGATTCAATTATGGTTCTTAGTCTGGGTTGTAACTGAATAGCTAATCTTTGAGAAACTAAGTTCCCTTTTGTGGCTCTAGTAATTTCATTAACTACGTCATCTTCTAGCTTATATAATACGTTTATTATACGTTCTTCATGTTGGTCGGCTAGTTTTTCTAAAATTCTTGACATATTTTATAATGGAAAGTTCTTTTTCCATGCCCTTATTGACCAGTAAGCAGGTGAAAGTGTTTTTTGCCCTTTAACTTCTTTTAAAACCCCACCCATTCTAGCTAAAAAAGACTTTTGTCTTGCAGGTATGTTTTTCTTTATGGTCATTCCCCTAGCACCAAATGTAACCTTTTTGATGTTACCAGTAGATTTATTTTTAACATAAACCCCAAACTTTTTTCTTTTAGATTCGGTTGCTGATAGTCTAAATGGTTTGTTAAGTGATACGTTTTTCCCTCTATATAATGCCATACTAAGTCCTTGTTTTTACTAGGTTTTTCCCAGGATTATTACCTATCATTTAATCTTTCGTTTACTATTGCCTTACATACTGGGCATTGATAAACGTCTTTTATTTTCTCAATCAGAAAAACCTTGCAAATAACACATATTTTTTTAGGCTTTTCCATAACATCAGCATCATTTTCTTTTACGTTTACTGGCTCTTGATATTATATCTTTATCAAATGTTCCTGACCTGCCACGACTAATTAGCTTGTTTACTCTTGCCATTGCCCATGCTGACATTGGTATTCTAGGTCTGCTCCCTGATGAAAGAAATGCACCTTGACCTCTACGAAAACTAGCCTTTAAATCTGCTAAATTAAATAACTTAGATTTTTTGGCTTTTGCTCTAAGTGTTGCAATAGTTCTTGCTGATAAAGGTTTTCTTTTTACTGCCATTAAGATTTATTCCTTTTCTTTAATAGTGCCATAGGTATTCTTGCACCTGCCTTATACAAAGAACTAATCTGCTTTAATAAGGTTGCTCTAGCATTTCTTTTTGCACCTTTTAAACCAGATAGATATTTTTTAGGTATCTTGGTCTTTTTATCTTTAGGAACTTTCTTCGCCAACTGTTTGCCCCTCTACTTCGGTTGTCTGGAATTGCCCTCTAACAGTTCTAACAGCATCTATTTCTTCATTAATAGTTTTCATAGTTTCGTTATCATCTATTACTGCTTCTGCTATTTGCTTATCTATTTCTTTGTTAAAGGTTTCTGATTTTATGCCAGATGCTTTAGCCATTTGTAAATATTGCAGGTCATTTGCCCAATCTCTAATATCAAATGTGTCTGGATAATTAACTGAACCATTCCATTGTTTATCTAACCATTTAGCAAATAAACCCCAGATTTGTTCTTCTGCATTTTCTAAATAATCGGCTTTTTCTGATAATCTAGCATTTAATAGTTGAAATTCTGTTTGTAAGGCAATTCCACTAGCTATTTGTGTACCAGTTGCCCTAACAGAACCCATATGGGTAATTCTATCAATGGCATCAACTTTATTTTGTATACATTTCATTATTCCATCTAGGTTTTGACCACTAGGTTGGATTATATAAGGCTTTAAAGATGCATCTAAATCTTCTGGTATTTCTATTATAGCACCTGCACCTGCACTAGCTTCAACATTAGGTGTTTTAACTAAACTTGGGTGATTAGCTAATCTGATTAATTGTTCTTTCTCGGAATAATCATTATAAATAGATTGTTGCAAATGTGCCACATCAGCTAAATCACTAATACCAATAGGTCGTTTATTACCTCGTAAATTATAAACATTAACAGCAGGAATAGTTCCTATTGGATTAACTATTTCTTCTAATAACTTAACTTCACCCTCTGAATGTTCTTTATCATATTCTTCTACTGAATATGTAGTTATAGTTTCTTCTGTAAATACTTTAATGATGGCTCTATCTGCATTTATATCTTCAACAATAACCAGTAAATCTAAATAAAATCTTCCACTAGCTGATCTAGCATAATTCCAATTTACTATGTTTTCTGGTGTATATATTGAAATATAAGGTCTAATATCTTGAGCAAGTTCTTCTGCTCTAGTCTTTGCGTTAGATTGTGGCTTATCAACTACAATCCAACAATTACCATAAATACTAGCATTCATCTGGACTTCTCGCATGACTGAATCAAATGACCTACCATCTAAATCAGCATCTTGAATAAATGATGTTAATTGTGGCTCATCATCTAAATCACCATAATCTCTTGATGGTGGTACTCTCCATAAGAAACTGGTGTATATCTGGACAACATTCTTACAATGATTATCTAAGGGTGTATGCCTTACTCTTTGGTCATATTCTTCTGGAGATTCTAATACATATCTATGTAAGTAATAACCATTTTTATAGTCATTACCACCTAAATAGCTTCTTATATAAAACTCCCAATTACTTATATTTGAGTGCCATAAATCATGTTTCTGTGTAAGTGTTTCTCTATCCATTAACTCCACCTCTTAGGTTGGCTAGGTGCAAAATTACGTCTTAGTGGGAAATTAAACTCTATTAAATAGCCAAGAGCATCATTCATATGGTCATACCCACTATCTTTATCAGGTACATGAGTTCCCTCTTTGTATATTTGTCGTTCTATGCTTTTAATAACATTTTTGCAAGATTTAACAATAAACAGACTATTTTTCCCATTAACATTTTTTAATTTTGCATTAACTGCATTAATTCTATCCCTAATTAAAGGTGCTGTATTTTTACATTTTACATCAAATCCTGCATTTTTCAAGATACTTAAATCAGTAAATCCACCTGCTGATGTTTTTCTTTGTCTAGCACTAGGGTCTGGATAAACAACTATCTGTTTATTTTTGTATCTATTCTTTATTTCATCACACATTTCTTGGGTATTTGACGAATATATTTGTATCTCATCAACAACTATAATTTTCTCATTAACTATAATACAAACTACAGCACTCATAGGGTCTACGTTAAAGTCTAAACCTATGTGTAAAATTGCTGTTTCTTTCTGGTATTTTTCAATAATATTATTTTGTCTATTAAAGTTGTAATAAATCATTCCAGAATAATTAACAAATGTGGCTTCATATTCCTGCTGAAATGTTCTTATATCTAAATCTTGTTTTGCTTGCTCTACTTCGTCTTTATCTACATTACCACCCTCAATAGTAGTATATTTAAAACTTGCCCAGTCTTTATTGGTTTCACCTTGCTTAAATAGTTCATATGACCAGTTACCAAACCCTCTTGGACTTCCACAGAATAGAGCATGACCTTTTGTATCTGATAATGTAGGTCTTAAAACCTCATACCATGCTTCTTGGCTTACATCTGCAAACTCATCAATACATAAGAAATTCAAACCAACACCTCTTAATGATTGCTCATTATCACTACCTCTTAGTGTTATCTGGCTATTGTTTTTTAATGTAATTGTTAAATCACTATGGTTTATATTCTTAACCCATTTGTGATATATCATTTTTTCTTTTAATACATTCCAACATATGGCTTTAGCTTGTCTATAAGTTGGTGCAACATACCAAACTCTTTGATTAGGCTTACTGGCAAACTTAGCTAATTCATTAATCGCTAGGAATGTTTTACCAAATCGCCTACCAGTAATAAGAACCCTAAACCTTGCTTCGTTACTTATTACTTTCTTTTGAGGTTTGGTTAATGCCATTAATCTGATGACCAGACTAAAGGTTCTTCTAATTCATTTTGCTCTATCTTATCTTGCTGACCCAACATATTCTTTCCTAAGAATATTAACATAGTAACATTTCCACTTTCACAAGCTTTCCATTGAAGTTGTCTTAACCTCATTTTTTGTTCTGCCCTACCTTTTATCAGAAATTCCGAATAACTCTTTTCTAATAGGTCTGCTGAACAACCGAAAAAGTCACCCATTTCTTTATTAGTACAACCCAATTTAGCTAATTTACTTAATTGTTCAGTATCGATATTATATTTTTTTGGTCTTGCCATTCCTATTTACCCCATAGTTAGGTAATTAAGATTTATATAATTATTTTTAAAAAAGCTACATATTTTTATATTTTATACATTTTAGGCTTGATTTAAGAGCCATAGAGCAGGGGTTAACTAACCCTATGGTATGATTGCACCTCTTAAATTAGTCTAAACTCCCTACAAACTTTGCATTGGCATAATCGTAATTTCTATTTTTAGCAGTAACTCCAGATGGTTGCACTTCTAAATCTTTATCTTGGTCGAACTTAACACCTAAATAGTAATCCATATAACCAATAAACTTATAAGAACCCTCTTTGTCTTTATCTGATAGTTCTTTGGGTACATCTTCAAATTTACCCTCATCATCTGTTTTAAGTCGTTTGTTTTTATTTTTAAAATCTCTAAAAACCTTTTTTAAACCATAATAACTATTTTTGACTTCGCTATTTACATACATTTTTAATCTCCAAGATTATATTCTTTAATTAACTCTAACAATTTTAAACCATCATCAAAACCTTTTTTATAATAAGCTGATGAATTATTTCTAGGGTCTGGCTTTTGATTTAATATGCCATCATAAATTCCATCTTTGTAAAAAGCTAAATACGTTTGCCTTTTCTTTTCTAATGGATTTCTAATATCTATTACAGTCATATTAATCTCCTAAATCAATGCCATTTGTGTATTTGGCACAAAAGTTGTTTCATAATACTTATTTTCTGTCTTTGGATATGGTAATATTTCATATTTAAAATTTTCCATAAATTGTTTTTTTTGTTTTTTATTTCCCAAATAATAAATGTATCTATGCTTTCTTGCTCTTTCTATTAATTCAAATTTAGATTTATCTTTTTTCATTTCTTCTGTTGGCTTTACCCCTCTAGGGTGTTTGTTAATACCTTTCATTATCCAATCTGTTCTTTTTTCTGATAATCCACAATAAATAAAATTTGTTGCTTGATAAATATACCCTGCATGATTTATTGATTTATCTGCATATGAAATGATTATATTAGGTTTTGGTAATAATTTAAGACTATTGCCTATTAAAAAAGAAGCATAATTCTTTTTATTTTCTAATAAACAAAGTCTATTTAATTCTAATATAGGGTGTATATATTCTTTTGAAGTCATAGCTTCTAAAACTGTTCTTCCAGTTGGGTCTCCATAAGAAACAACCCCAATTAAATATGCTCCATCATATAATCCAAAAGCATAACTTGTGCATTTAGGTAATGTTTTAGCGTAATGCCTATTCTTAAACCAATCGTGAGTTTCTTCAGCTTTAATTTGAATGACATTTAAGTTTTTCATATCCAACTCCCCATATCTAAATATTTAATTGCATCTTCTCTACTAAACACACCCTCATTAATTGCTCTTTGAACGTCATAGGGATGTTGTTTTGCATATTTGTGTATAAATGCACTACCTTGCTTCTTTTGCACAGCATCTAAAAACATTTTTAACCTCATATCATATGGCTGAAGTTTTTCTTCAATTTGTTTAGTTGGTTTTTCATCTTCATACTTTTTAGCTGATAACCAGAAAGCAGGTTGTTTGGCAAATTGCTTATCCTCAACAGAATTATAATATTTATTATACATATCTGCTAGTTCTTCTGGTTTTTCTATCCACTCAGGTTCTAGCTTGATAAAATTCTTTTCAGCTATTCCCTTACTCACTTTATTAGAAACCTTATCCCAAAACTTCTTAAAAAAAGGATTATAACTTATTTTAGTGGTTTTAGTAGTGGTAGGGGTAGTGGTAGGGGTAGGAGGGGTTTCGTCTAGGTTACCTTTAGGTTCTACTCTAGGTTCTATGCTAGGTTTTTTTGGTCTACCACCTAACTTGCCATTTTCCTTAGATGCTTCCATTCTTCTTGTTATAAATAGATACTCTTGTAACTGTCTTTCATTTTGAAAATGATTGTTAACTAAAACAAAGAAATCTTTAAGAACTGTTTCACAGCTTTCTTTCTCGCTATCTGAAATACAATTTGCTATTCTTTGATATTTTAAAGGCTCACTAGGTATTCCAGAACATCTTTTGTTCCAGTTATAACAAAGTAATCTGATATATATGCCTATTTCCTCATTTGTTAAGGCTTGAGTACCTGCAATAAAATCTTCTGTGAAAAGATACCATGCTTTTAATTTCTCTCTTGGTTTTGAATTTTCGTCTATAAACATTGTGATCTCCAAATCTATTTAGTTTATTGTAACCCCTCTAAGCATAAACCTAAAGGGGTTTTTTGGTTTTTAATATCCCCAGACTTCTTTTCTGGCATTTAAAACAGTTTCTTCTTTCCAAATCCAATTATCAGGATTAGGTATCAAAGAGTTTTTAACGTCATCTGGACTATTAACAGTTTTTAAGTAATTACCCATAACTTCAACTATGTGTTCACATATTTTCATAGGCATCACATAATCATCTAATGACATAGCAATATATTCAGCATCTTTAGTTTTAGTTGGGTTTTTAAGATACCATAATATCTGCTTGGCATTAGTTGCCTTTTGATAAATAGCTTGTTGCATAGCATGAGAAATACTTATCTTTTGAGGTAAAAGTTTAGATGTTTTCAAATCAATAAAAAAATCTTCTTTAGTGTTTTTATCTTCAAAATGAAAATCGGTATATCCTATGAATGGAATACCTTTTATATCTAATTCTACCTTTTTTTGATAGTTTAGTAATGTCCACCTATAAGCATACTCTTGAAAGGTTTTAGTACCTAATTCTAATAATGGAACTAGGTTTGCCCTTTCATCATCTATTTTAGGGTCATTTATCTCTAAACAATTAGCATCATATTCATCTATCATCTTTTCACTAGCTTCTTCAATAGGTATTCCATTTAGAAACATATTGATACCAGATTCAACAACTTGCCCTCTAATAGCAGGTGCAGATGTTGGAAATTGATAGCCAAATATTCGCCTTAATGCCCACCTTTCACGATAAAAAGCAAATTCATTAAGATGGCTAAATGACAATGGAAGTAAACCCTTTCCATAATCATTAAACTTTTCAAAATGCTCTATCATATTTTATCAATCCACTCTTGAAGATGTTTTTTATTTTCAAGAACTTGTAGCTTTAAATCAAAACATTGATCATGAACATTGCTAGTCCTGCCAAACTTAATGATATATTCATTTAGAGCAAAAACTAATTTATCCATTACACCTATATCAGCTAAATGTTTAAACATTGCAGTTTCTTTTTCTGTGTCTTGATCTAATTCTCTTTGGTTTAATTCTTCCTCAAGATTATATTTATCTGACATTAATCTTTCTCCTTTAACAATGTACTGCTTAACAAAGTATATTCAGCGAAAGTTTTGCCATTTTCGGTGATGTTATTTGTGATTATATTATAACCATCTAATCTAAGGTTATAAATTCTGGCACTTAATCTAAAACACCCATATTCTTGTAATGCTTCTAATGGTGTAATTGATTTACCATTTTTAAGATGATTAAGTATTTGTTCGTTTTGTGTTAGCTTATAGCTTATACCTTGATTTGACATGATAATTCCTTTCTACAAATTATGTTTTGCCATTTCCCTTTCATTAACAACCTTAGTTCTTAGGTCATCACGAAAGGCTTTAAAGGATTCAAATCTAATTTTAGCTTGATTCCTCTTTTTTAAGGTTATCTCGTATCTATCAAAATAATCCTTAAACTTTGTGTCCGAATAAATTAAACCATTTAATTCGGTTATATTTTTGTAACCACCTTGTCTGCTGAAGTAAACTGTTAATTCTGCAACAATCATTTTTTCTTCTTTTTTCATTAATTCTACAGCAGTATCTAAATCAGCAAATGTAATTCCTAGTTCTTCTTGCTGATAAGATAGCTTGTTTGGTTCAAAATCTACTAAATAAATATCACTCATTAAAATGGTATCTCATCATCTAGGTCTGGATTTGGAATATTATTAGTTTGAGCATTTACTGGTTTTGCACCAAATGAAAAGCTATTAACCTTTAAGCTGAGTATAGTTTTGTTTACACCATCTTTTTCATATTCTCTTGTGGATAACTCGCCATTTACAAATATTTGCTGACCTTTTAAAAGATACTTAACTGCTCCCTCACCTTGCTTTCCCCAGATTGCACAATCTACCCATAAAGTCTTTTTATTGTCTCCATAGCCAACATTAGTTCCTATAGAAAAATTACAAACATTATATCCACTTACTTCTTTTAATTCGGCATCTTTTGCAAGTCTGCCATCAAAATTACAATTATTCATTTTTTAACTCCATTAATTTGTTTTGCCATCTTTTAGCAATATAATAACTAGTGCCTCGAGTTGGCACAGCACCACCATTTTGTTCTATTATTGAATATGTCAACCAATTTAATGCTTCTATAAAAACATTCATTTGCGACCTAGTGATTTCAATATTATATTTTTTTTTCATTTTAACTCCCTTTTATTCTTCACTTATGCTGATAACTTCTAGTTCATTATGCAGGGTTTGATAATCTCGCCTTGTAGCAATATTTTTCCACCTTTTTTCTGCTTCCTCATAATTCTTAGCTTTTATATTGACATTGTAATATTTGGTTTCTTTACAATGAATAACAAACTTTTTTAAAGACATTTCATTTTTTATTGGCATTTTTTAGAAACTCCCTTTTAAATTGTTTGTATGTTTTAGCTTTACTTTCATAAATCGCATAAACTTCATCAAAATATTTACTGTTAGGTGAATATGTTGCACCACTTGCATTTATTTTATGAATACGTTTATCTTTCCAATTATTATTTTCCATTATATAAATTACCCCACTCTTTATTATAAATTCTTTCTTTTAACTTTTCTATCCATTCCTTGTTTATAGACTTATCTTTGTGTGCCAAATCATGGCATGACCTACAAACTGGAAATAAATTATCAATTCTATTTAATCTGTTGTTTTTAACCCCACCCATGCCTTTCGGAATAAGATGGTGTATATCTACAGCTTGCTGTCTAAAGCAACCCCAACAGATGGGAATATCGTCTGCATGATACCCCCAAAAGTCGGCAAATAGTTTTTTATAATTTTTTGAGGTTTTCATTAAAAGCACTTACTGCATTTCTGGTTAATTTTTCAATATCCTCAACACTAAAATGCCCAGAACCCATTGACCTGCCAACAATACCAGTTACAAAAATATCTAATCTTTGTGTATCGCCTTTATTAAAACCATTAGCAGGTGGTGTAAAGTTTGAATTGTTTACAACATTACCTAATGTTTGAGGTGCATTATTTTGCTGAACATTATTATCAGCAATTTGAACATCTTTAACATTAGTATACTGATTGCCATTTGCTGACGTTTTAACATTCATTATAGTGTAGCTGATAGCATCACCAGACTTGGGCATAGGGTTCATTACTACACCTCTATAATAAAGTCTAGTTCCATCAATTAGATTTATTGAATAGTTAGGAACACCATCTTTAGTATTATCATAAATTTTATCTATTATATTAGCCATTTTACCCTCTATTTATTTATTACATTATAGCCACGACCCTCAAGACATCTATTAACGAAGTCTGTGCGAGTGTCTAATTTTGGACTTAACCACAATACTTTCCATCTAAGATTATTATAGATGGTTTTGCCTATGTTCCAACCTGCACTTGTCTGGTCTTCAACTAGGCTTTTACAAGTAAAATAGTCATCATGGAATCTGTTCATATCGCCTTTGATATTTGCAGATGATTTTCCCCTGCTATCTACTATTGGCATTGTAGAACACCCCCCTATAGATACTAGAACGAAAATTATTGAAATTGTTTTATACATTTTTGATCTCCAAATCATTTATAAACCTATATTATTTTTTGGGTTAGGTCTATAAAAAAAACATTAATAAACAGAAACCTATAGTTCCGTAAACTATAAATTCCAAAAGATAAACACCATAATTTTTTACAAAATTAATCATTATTTCCCCCCTTTTAATTTTTTTATTTTTTTTGTTTGTGATGCCAAAACATTTAGAATTTCTTTTTTAGATTTACTTTCACATATTTTTTGAAACACCAGTAAATTAAGATTATATCTTACTGAATAATAAAGATTTAGTTCTGCTTTTTCTCCATTCTTTTCTAATTCTTTTTTATTCAATTCTCTTGTAGCTTCTAATATTTGATTATATTCTTTAAGAACTCCATAATATTTAGCTACACCAACATTCAGAACCCTAGCATTGTAGAGTTCTAAATTTCCAATTCTTGTAGGTTTATCTATCATTAGGCAACTCCCTTATTTTTGTTTTCCCAATATGTAGGGTTATCCCAATAATAAAACTGCTCTATTGCTAATATTCTAATTTTTGTATCTGAAAAACCTCTAAGTATTAAGCTAACTATTTTTTTATCATCAAGAATAGCAACACCATTTCTTAGGGTAATTGATTTTCTAATTTTATATAATTTCAATCTCATTAGTTTACCCCCTTAATGATTATTTCTAAATCTTCCCATGCAATCCCATCATTCTTATGTGGCTTACATTTAGGTTTCCAATACTTGATAAACCTTTTAAGTTGCATAATGTCTTTTCTAAAAATTGCATAATCTGGTTCATCACTTTCCCAGTTTTTTATCTCCTCTACAACAACACCCAAAAGATATTCAGCTTCTTGAATTATGTATGTATCGGCATAAAATTCATCAACTTGTTTCCAAGTCATGTTATCAATATCAATGAACTGGTTGCATAGTTCACTTACATTCTTAGCACTTTTAACTATTGCTCTCATTAGTTTACCCCCCATAAAAATTTATCACCTAAATTAGAACTTAATTTTTCACTTAATTTATTGCCTAATTGACTTAGTTTAGAAAACTTGCGAACTAATATTTTTCTTTGTTCTAAATTTCCTTTACCACCTAATTTATATAAATTATTAATCTGTTCTTCAAGAACCGACATTTTTGTATTTATAGAAAATATTATTAATCTTAATTCCTCGTTGTTTAAATTTGTCATATTGAACTCCAATTATTATTATTAAAAAAAAAAGGAAGTGCATAAAGCACCCCCCATTAGAAGTTGTAGTCGTAAAATTTGATAGGCTTATCTGATAAACCATACCTATCACCATATTTATCTTTCCAAATATAACAAGGCTTATATGATTTGGTTTTACAATCATATTTCTGACCAGACTTATTAAGTCTAATTCTAATTATTGGATTATCTTCATTAGAAGTAATATCCCATTTCTGGTCATGTTGATTTGCTACATGATGAGAAAAACCACCTTGATATATTTTCATATCCCATTTGATTTTTTCTGCACTCATTTCTCTGATTTCAATACACTTATCAGAAATAACCTTTACAACCTCATAAGGGTTAATATCTGTGTAACCTAAGTAATTTGCGAATTTTTGTTTGATTGTCATTAGTTTGATCTCCAATTTATTATTATTATTTATTTATTAATTAACCTAGCTTAATACCTAGGTTTATATATGTCAAACCCTAAATGCACTTTTTTTAATTTTTTTTCAAACTATTGTTAATTATGGCTTTATTTGATACTATATGATAGAAAGTAATTATACTCTGATCTCCAATCGTAGTATAAATAGGGGGTAAAGATTATTTCTTCGAGGTACTTAAATAAATCGCAGTATTTATATGAAGTGAAACAGAACTAGGTTTACCCCTTATGACTAAAGAATCAGCCATACAAATAGCTTGTAATCAGCTACTAAACATCTTAGCCAATACCTACTATTTCAGACATTTTCATGTTCCAAATGAGGGTAAAAGGTCTATTTATCTTCATGCTCAAATGAAAAAAATGGGTTTGAAATCTGGCTGTCCAGATATAATTGTTGAATATCCTATGGGTAAAATTCTTTATATCGAACTTAAAAACGAAAAGGGTAGATTATCCGAAAATCAAAAGTTGTGGGCAGTACAATCTAAAGGATTAGGTACACCTCATTTTGTAGTCAAGGGGGGTCTGACCGAATGTTTAGATCAAGTAAAACAAATTATTGAAACTAACATTCCTATGAGGTGTTGAGGATACTGCCTAACCCTTTAGCCTTTTAGTGGACAAAAGTCGCTGTACTGCCCTAAAATCGCCCTTAAAGGGCATCTTGTTCTTTCTGGTTCTAGTTTTTCTTCTTCTCATGGGTCTTTTCCCTATAAGTTCCGAAATAGTAGAAGTAGTTGTTAGACCACTCATTTTCCAACTTTCCTGATAGCTTTAGAATGTGCCTGAGAAAATGTAGAACCTTTTTTCATAGCATTAGCCATTTCCCTCATATGCTTTAATGAGTGATGCCTAGCATGACTATTCATGGTTTTACGTTGTCTGGGTGTTAAATCCTTAGTAATATTTTTTATAGATTTTACTAAAACCATTTACTTCTTCTTCTTTTTTACTGGCTTTTTCTTTTTTTTCATTGGCTTGGTTTTTGTACCATATCCATATCCTTTAGGCATTTCTCTTTCCTTTCTTTGTTTATTTTTTAGTGTCTTTACATGAAGATTATAAAAATAATTCCCAATCTTATTAAAAAACTTAGCTAATGTTAGCCAATGCCACAACATCATTTTTTCATATTCTCCCTTGCAACACCTTTTGTCTTTTCCCATGATCTCATTCCAGATAATCCTAATAAACTCATGGTCAACCCTATTAATCCATCGGTGGGAATGTTAATCATAGGTATATCAGAACCAGTAACTAAAATTCCCCATGTTGCGATAGGTTTTAAGAAAAATTCCCATAGTACACCCAGACTGCAAATCCACATTATGGCTGGTCTTGCACCAGCTACAAATAGAGAAGGGTGTTTGGCTTGTGCTGTATTAGCTTCAATTTGACCTTTTGCCAATTCTTGAGCATGGCGAGATGCTAATGTTGCCAAGTCATGTGCCAACTTATTTTTTTGGTCTTTATCTTCTATAAATTTACCAACTAATTTTGATACTGGTGCAATTAGTGCTGTTAACATTTTATTAACCTTTCTCCAGGGATTTACCCTTATAAATCAACAACTTAGATACTTTTCCTCATCTTTTCTATTAACCTATCCCATCTATTTGTGGTTTGATTATATGCCCTGCTATCTTTCATTTCTGCAATAGCTGTTTCAATATCATTATCTTGTAATGCTTTTTTGAATTTCTTAAATTGATTTAATTTTGGCAACCCTAATTGAAATGACATATGGATTACACATTCTTTAACATTATCGTCTATTTCCATACCTTTATAAAAAGTTTCTGCATCTTGTATAGAAACCCCTAAATCTAAAACAAATAGTTCTCTTGCTCTTTGTTCTGTTATTGGGTTCATTAGTTCATCTTTTTCATCATCACGAATTAAATGCCCACAGCCGATTGTCCAGAAGCCTAAATGGTCTTGATAGGGTTCTAGCACCAAATGACCCTCCTCCCTCATTATATCGTCTTTTAATGTCTCTAAATCCATTATTTATCCACCTTATGTTCTTGACCTATCCAAATTCCAAAAATTCCAGTCATTACACCCATAACAACCGATACAAAAGCTGATTGTGATGCTGTGGGTGCATCTAACCCCATAAACCATTCTGCACATCTCCACGACATTACAGTACTAGCAAGCATCATTAATCTTGGCAGTATTTTCCATTTTAAAAAAGTTTCAACATTCATCTTAATAATATCTCATTTAAACCAAAACCCTCTAATAAAATAAGAGTAAAAAACAACAATAAAATTCCACCTGCTATTAGTTTACCAGAAAAATTTGTAGAACCAATCTTTATTGCAACAAATTCGTTTCCTAATATTCTTAAAGATAATTCAAAACTATTTTCATCTATTTTAAGTTTTAATGGTTTTTCATACATTTTTTTAGTATCTAATTTTTTTTCTTTCATTTCGCGATACTCCTCAAACTTTCCATTACTTTATCAATATCTGGTTCTTCACCATGAGGATTATAATAGCATTTATATTGTTTAGGGCAGGTTTTTTCTATCATCATTTCAAAAGTTTTATTGCCACCTTGATATATACATGCTTGTTGACCAGTAATTTGAGACTTAACTATTTTCTTTAATCTACAAGTTGTGTATTTTTTTTCTTGTATTTTCCCCTGCCATATTTTTTGTTGTCTGGTGTAATCTTTACTTTTGTACTCGTAAGCAAACGCTCTTACAGTTACAACCAATACAGCTAACATTAAGCCAATGCCAATAAACGTATAACCAACCCATTTTAGAATCTCCATTATTTCTTCTTGTTGTTTTCTAGCTTGAATTCTTGCTTGTTTTTGTGCTTCTTTTGCTTGATTTATTCTATTGGCTCTTTCAGAAATAATTTCATCCCAAGCCGTCGCACCAAATCTCATATTGATTATGAATTTTAATTCTTCGCGTTTTTCTTCTAATAATTTTCGATTAATGAAATCATCTGCTGACTTTTCTACTGAACCAAACTGTTCAGCAATAGACATGCCTTTTCCCTGCTTTTTATTCATTTGTTCTTCACCAAGAAAGAACCCATCAATTTGCTTGGCTATGCCTGATATATCTTGAACTGTACTGATGTTGCTTTTAATAAACTCTACTGATTTTTGAACTAGAGCAATACCAGTTAGAACTTCTGCAACAACCATTCTACCTCACTAATAAACCTATAAGTAAAACAATAGCAGTTCCACTTGTACCAATCATAATATGTTCGATACGTTTAATTCTCAAGATACTTTCTTTCCATCTTTCGTCTGATAGAACTATATGTTTTTCTAAAGAAACATGAATTTCTTGTAATGATGGTTTTGCCATTTACACCTCGTCTGGGTAGTCAAAAATTGGAGCATTTCCAGTTGGTTTGCCATCACTATCTACTGGAACATCAAATAATTTTTTAAAATCAGCTAATTTACTACAAGCATTTATTTTATCTTCTATTGTATCACAAGCAGTTCTGACTTTGTCTCTGTATGTAGTTGTGGCAGAAGCTATAGCAGTTCCTTTTTCTGCTTTTCTGGTTATTTCCCAATCTGACTTAGATAGTTTGTTGTTAGTAGTTTCTTTTGTTTTAGCAATCCATATAGATTTTAAGCCTAACTGAACCCTTTGCTTTCCAGTAATAGAGTCAATAACAGCCTTGCCATCATCATCAACTACATTTTCATCTGCTAGTTTACGTTCAATACCTTTTGCCCAATAAAATGTACTATCATAACTTGTATCAACATCAGCTTCAAAAGTTACACCCCACTTCTTTAAATCATCAGCAGACCAAGATGACTGCCAGTTATATGGGTGCTTAAAATTTTCATCATCTTGCCATGCCTTACCAACCTTAAGGTATCTATCTTTATATTTATAAGCCATTATTTTCTCCTATATTGCATTTGCATACTTAAAAGGTGCTGATGAACTAAATGCCATGTATACATAACCTGCACCAGTTGCATTTTGATCGCTATTATTAGACATTAATTTAAATCCATTAGAAAAAAATGACACTGCTTGAGTTGATGTATCTGTTTCATCATTTGTTACATTCCATGCAAGTCTTATAGACCTATTATTGAATGGATTTCTTGCATTGTCATAAACTGTCCAACTACCAGTACTTTTATTTTTCACCACAACGAACCCAACATCAAACCCAGTAAAGACGTATGTGCCATCTGTGTCTGAACCATTTCCAGTATAACTGCCAAAACGGCTGTAACCTGCTATCTCTTTAAAACAATAAAAAATATGATTTTCATTAGCATTATTACTAATAGAATTAGTTTGATGTCCAAAAGTTGTACTACCTACACTTGAAAAATTACTGTTACTATTCATAGCATCATCACCATATGAACCACCTAACATTAAAGAATTAGATGGTATGTCTTGATGATATATAGACCATATATTAGCCGTATCATATTGTTTTGCTAATATGAAATGTGGTGTTGACCCTAATCCATGTGGAATAGTTGCTACTGCCGTACTTCTTACTGTTAAAGTTGTCGTAACTATACTAAACCCTGCATCTTGATTTTCTTGTACTGTAGCAATATTAGCAGTACCATTTGATATATTTGAGCCACTTCCTGCATCAAAGTTAGTTTGTCCGAATAATGCGTTTGTCCGAACCTCTGCACCCATTCCAGAATGGTTTTGACAATAATAATAAAGATTAGCAACACCACCAGAAGCAGTTGTAGGAAGTGTTATTGTAGTTAAATATGCAGAATCATCTTTTACAACTCCAGTTGTATATTCAGAACCTGCACTTGTTCCACTACTATGTGTGCCATCATTTGTTAATGAAAATCTTAAAGGGTGAGATTGTGCAGAACTATCAGACCAATCAAACGTATATGTACCACCCTCTTGCAAATCTAAATCTACACCATTTGTACCAAATCCAGTTGAACCATCACTTTTAAAAAATTGATATTTATTAGAGCCAGTACCATGACCATAATCGGTGCTATCAGAAACTACTTTAACCTTATAAGTTTTTGATGGTGTTGCTCCTCCTGCTTTCCAGTTCCAAGCTACATATGTGTGGGAACTATTATTAATATAATTTTCAGATGTGCCTACAGTAAAACCATCTGGATCAAATGAAGCAAATGATGTTGTATCTGTTCCTTGTCCATTTTGAGAATCAGAACTTAAATATTTTCCAGCACCTCTAGTAGAATCATAAAGAACATGAGTTCTAAAATCTGTCCTTGCTTTAATCCATGTCCAATCAGGTTGAAAACCCACACCAGTTCTACCATGTCCATTTGAATCATTACCAGTATAAAGAACTGTATTAAAATGGTCATCAGCTTGTGTATCAGCATTAGGACTTATGGTTGTTTCTGGTAGGTTAGCTGAACATAAAGAAAGATAGCCACTCGGTACAGCACTATGGAACGTACCATTGCCATTTGCATCTGCATTAGATGTAGCTGTTTCTTGTCCTGCAAATGAACTATCTTGACCGAAGTTTATCGTTGCTTGTGCTTGATAACCATCTATAGCAGGGTGGTAAGTAAGTGCTTCCATATCTTCAAAAAGAGTGAAAAAAGTTCCACCATCTACATTGTATTTTATTGAAGTTGTAGAACTATCTAAATCTATTGCTATTCCAACAACTACATTTGCTGTAATCTCAGGAGCAGAACTTTCTATACTTGTTTCACTTCCCCCAGTTATCTTATATTCGGTAGTTCCATTCACATTAACTCCATAAACATAGCCATTTGTAGCATTAGACCAAGTGTTACGATGCCACCAAGAACCTGAGGCTATTTGTTGTCTACCAACCTCTCTAATTCCAACTCCGAGTGCTTGTGCTGAAGAATCATAATCATCAAATCTCACCTCAAAATACCATTTACCTGATGAAAAAGCGAATGTTGATGCTACTTCGTTCCATGCACTATTATCATATCTTAAATTGCCCTCTGACACAGTTCCTGCCGACATATATAAAGGATTAAGGGTGCAGAAGTTGTTTTCTGGCGAATCAGGCAATGCAGAATGATTTGCTAATGCTGTGCTATAAGCATGAAAGTGATTTGAATTTACACTTGATGCACCTACACTATTAGCATTTACACTACCACTTGTAGATGCTCCATCTGTGTCTGTTCCATTAAACAACATTCTAAAACCATTTGTTCCATAAGTTATTGCAGAAGTGTCAATCTTTATAGGAACCCAAATTCCATTTTTAAATTCACCAAAAGAAGTATAAGGAACTAAACTGCCATCTATAAAATTTAAATCACATAAATAACCATCTAATTCATAACCACTAAAGTGTGTTGCACCTCCTACTGTTTGGTCAACTGTATTACTAAAAGCATAATCTTGGTCAGCAGGGTAACTTCCATATGTAACAGTTTTGCTTTGCTCAACACCATTTACCCAAAATCTAAGTCTGTTAGTAGTTGTGCTGTTTGCTACATCAAAATGTGCCACAATATGATACCAAGCAGATGTGTCTCTAAATACCATATCAGTTGCAACACTATATGCATTACCCAAAGTATACTCAAATTTATCATCACTTCTAAAATATGCGAAATCTGAATATGAAGAAGCAAAAGCACATAACACAATTTGACTTCCATCACTCGGTTTACATCTCTTAACCCAAAAAGCTAAAGTATGTTTTTTTCTATTGCCTGCCGAACTTGGGTCTCTATTTAATTCTGTGTTACTGCCAACTCCTCTCCTAAATCTCATAGAAGTAGAAGTTGCACCATTATAGAAACTTGGACTTGCTCCAAACCAATTTTCTGAACTTACCATTATGCAAACCCTAGTTGTGGTGTTCCTAATAAGATTGAATTATCTGCTTTGATTATATAAGGCACGACATCATAAGCATTATTAACAGAAGATAAACTTAATGTTGCACCACCGACTGTTTCATAATCTGTATGATGACTTACTGTTCCTGCACTACTGCTTGATGGTTGTATAAAAATTATAACACCAGTTTGCCCAACATTAGATGCCTCTGTAGTTGGTTCTGCTAAAGTATTTGAACCAGATGATAAATTAACAAAATGATTTTGGTGGGTATCAAAATTTAAGGTTAAACCAGATGAAGCATTTGTTTTTGGTAAACAAGCAGTTCCTAAAACCACCCTACCAGTTCCATTTGGTGTTAAAGTAATATCGCCATTAGCACCATCAGCTATAGTAATATTTCCAGAGTTTGTACCTGCATTTGTGTTTAAAATTAAATCACCAGTACCATTAGTAGTAATAGTTGCATTAGCATTACTATCTCCAACTTGGATTGTATCTGCTTGTAAAGTTACATCACCAGTACCATTGGGAACTAAATCAATATTTGCATTTGATGTTGAAACTATATCATTCCCATTTACATCTAAATCACCACCTAATTGTGGACTTGTATCACCTAAAACATCTGTTGCTGAATCAGATATGTTTACTGTATTTGCTGAAACATTAAATGTGGCAAATGTTATATCATCAGTTCCATCATAAAATTTTAAAATGGGTGCAGATGGAGTAGAATAATCTAGCCAAAACATACCTTGTTCAGCATATGCAGGTCTTGTAGAAGATGCGATTGCATGGGTTTGTTTAATGGCATCTAAAACTTCATTTAAATCACTTCTAAATGATGGGAAAGATTGATTAGCTACAGCTAAATCGGTTGGTAAACTTGGTAAGGTCATAGTTTGTTATACTCCTTTTAAAATCCCTTTGCAATAAAATCGAAAGTTTTTGAAACTCCAGAATTAGAACTATTTAAAAAGGCAACATCAAATCCATTTATTGTTTTATTTGAAACTGTAAAATAATCTCCAGTTGCCATTGATTGCCCAGTTATTCCTAAAGCATAGTTACCACTTTTGAATGGATTTGTAAACGTAACAGATTTAGTTGATGTTCCAGAAACAATATCATTGCCACTAAATATTCTATCTTGCATGTCTACATTTACAGTTACAGCCGATACAACTGGAGTACTTGCTAAATCTCTTGAAGTTAAAACAACTCTAAATTTTAAATATCTAGCTTCGTATTCTCCAATAACAAAATTTCTAAAATCTGTGTATGTACTATTATTATCACTTGTAGCAATTTCTAAATGAGCATTACAGTTTGCAGGGGTATCGCCATCAAAGTTAGAACTAGCATCATCAAAATTTCCAGTTTTATTATCAAATAAATCATCTGGATTATCTGAACTTTGTGTTATAGATGCTGTTACTCTTGCAGTATGTTTAGCACCAATATCAATTACATTTGCAAATTCATAGTTACCAGATGATAAAAAATCTGCATTACTTGCACCAGAATCAAAGAACCTAGTTGTGTTTGCATCAAATAATCCAGTTGCTGATTCAAATTCTTCTGAACTATCTAACTCTAAAGAACCATCTAACAATACAACATTATTTTTTGTACCATTAAATAAAGGGTGTTCTGCTTGACTTGTTATGGCATTAAAATTTAAAACTCCACTAACATTAGAAATTATTGCAGTAGCATTTGAACTAAAGTTTCCTAACTTATCCACAGCTTTTATAAGATATGTGCCTTTTCTAGCAGGAACTGATATTGATGTTGCAGGTCTTGATATTTTTTCAACTAAAGCAACCGAGTTTTGCCAATCTGCTGTTCCATCTAATTCTTCTGAAAATCTAAGATTATAATAGGCTAAATCTAAATCTGTTACAGCTTCCCATGATAAATGTGCTTCTTGACCAGAAATATTACATGAAAAATCTGTTACATCTGATGGTGGTGCGATTGCTCCAACAATAGTTCTTTGAGCAGAAACATAAGTTGAAGAAACTCCTACTGTATTAACTGCTTTAACTCTTACATCATATATTGATTGGTCAACAACATTTAAAACCCTATGATTAAGACCAGAACCTTGAGCATAAATAATAAAATCAGATTCAGAACTTAATTTATATTCTACTTGGTAAAAATCAATAAATTTATCTGGACTTGCACCAACTAAAATATCTAATGCAACAATAACAGTTCCGTCATTATATTGAATTAATTGGTCTGACAAAGTAACACTTGCAGGTGGCTGAACTGAAAAAACATTCGGTAAAGTTGTGTTTGGTATTGATGCTACTTCTTGTTGAGTTCCAAATGTATAATAACTGTCTTGGTGTTCTGTGCATTGTAAACTTACAGTCAGATCACTATTAACACTCATTCCTTGAACCCTAAAAGGTTTTGCAGAAAAACTTGGTGTTGCATGAGTTATATTAACTAAATCGCCTATAGCTAAATCTAAAGCTGTTGCATCTGCCATTAGAGAAACATCTAAACTAGACCTAGACCTCCTTAAAATGATTTCTGCCATCTCTTGGGCTTGATATGGGCTTGTAAACATAGAAAAATCAAACCTACCCTCTAAAAGCAACCCTCCATCTGCTGTTTTCATAGTCGCATGTTGGTCTGCACTTGCTACCCCAGTTTCATCTACTGGTGGAAATTGTGCTGTATCTGATTGATAACCCTTATCTGGATTAATGAAATTAACAATAACTCTATTATATCTGGAATTTTTACTTTTACTGGAAACTGAAATGCCACCAATAATATTATCTTCTGTTAATGTAATTGATGCTGAACCAGTAGTTTCAACTAATATGTTATATTTACCTCCAGTAAAGTTTAAATATCCCCTACACCCTCTTATAAATGCCTTAACATTATCAATGGCTTTTTTTGATGTATCAACAACAGTATGACTATCGATTAAATCAATCGTACTTGCACCACTAAAAGGTGTTATATCTGTATCGCAAACATCTCCTGCAACTTGCCAATCTGCAAAATTAGCATCAAAATAACTATTCGGAATGCCCATACCAAATCTTTCATTTCTTAAATAATCAAGTAACTGAAAAATTGGATTATCAGAATATTCCCATGTTGAACTTGTATCTGCTCTATGACTACCAGAACCACCAGTAACAGTTCCATCTAAATTAGGATTATAAACTTTTTTGCCCTGCACAACAGCACCAACAGTAGGCAATGAACCAAATTTATCTCTATTCCATTCAAACCTAATAGCAAGATATGCCAAACCTCTTAATCTGTGATTGCTTGTCCAAGAACTTAATGTTGATAATAAACTTGATGCTGTTTGTGTATCTGAACCAAAATGAGGTTCGCAGGTTATTAAACTTGCACCATCATAAAAATTAGCATCACTACTGCCCACAGTTATTTGTGTATTATCTGCAATATCTCCAGACCATGTAACTGGATTATCATTTATTTCTATTGAAGTAATATCATTAATTTCGCCCTCACTTAAAACTATAGCCATGTAAAGATATTGATTATCTGTACCAGATGTTTCTAAAAAAACTACATGACCACCAACTTTTCTTGTTCCATAAACAATGGGAATATGACCATTTGCAGTAAATTTATTAACTAAAACACCTCCTGCTTGTTGTTCTGCTAGGTTTTGTGAAAAATCTGGTATTTCTGGTGTAGGAACTAGCCACCCAACGGCAGTTTCAAAAACATCAACAACTCCATCAACTACAAAATCAAAAGCATCAGAAACAAATTTTGTTAATGATTTTAATGAAAATCCCATTACAACCTACCCCATTTAATGTCTTTAATTGTAAGTGCTGAAAATTCTATACCTTTATCCCCAGAAAAAAATCTTTGTTGAGAATTATCGGTAGTAACACGACCATTTGTTTTACTAAAATTTCCCCAATGTGAAGTAATTACTAAAAGTAAATTCGCTGTGTTTGTATCATCTGTTATTTTATATTCATCAACAGTTCCATAAAACAGCAAAAATGGGTCTGCTATCAATGTTCTGTTTGAGTCTAAAAAACCTCTGTAAATATGAACATCATCATTTATTATGTTTTCATTTAAAACTATTGAAACATAGGTTTGGTCAACAGCAGACAAAGATATTTGAAGTGTATTTTTAGTTGGTTTGTTGGTTTCGCTTACACCACTAACTTTGTTCAAGTGTCCATTTGAAAGGTATGTTCTTGAACTTCCAGAAACACTTGATGTAATATCAAAACTTGCATTTGTTAAATATATAGGTGTAGCAAATCCAAAATCAATTAATAAAATTGGTGCTATATTACCAGTTGCTAATTCCGTTTTAACTGCACTTGTTAAACCTCTGGGCATTATAAACTCTCAATAACATCAAATTCATAAACAAATAACAAATTACCATCTTTATCAACTTGCCCACTATTGAACTCTTGAGCATCATTGACAAGATGAACTGTAAATGGGACTGCATCATAAGTTACAGCACTATCATTTGTTAATGCTTCTCTTAAAGGTGGCTCTATTGTTACTGTTGATGCATTACTAGATGAAGTTGCATCTTCTACAACCATATAAACCTTAGAATGTGCGAACTTTATAAAATCACCTGCTTTTAATCTACCTGCACCATCTCCTGCAAATCCATTTATAGCTATAGTTGTATCTGCGACTGCATGAACTCCATCAACTAATAAAGTTCCACTTTCGTTTCCTAATGCATTTAAATAGCTTGGGAATGTAACAGTAAAATCTTCTTTTCTGGCTCTTTGTTTCATTATAAAAGCCATGATAGGTGCAAATTCTGACCTAGTCATTGGTGGATATGATATTGTAAAACTAAACCTTTGACCTTGTATTTGTCTAGTAAATGATTTTCCACTATCGGTTTCACTATATAAAGTATCTTGATTAATTTTTACGTTAATCGCATTAAATCTAACATTTGGTAAAGCACCACTCATATTATCGCCATATTACCCTTTTCATTAATTGCACTATTAATCATGTTTACTATTGTAGCACGACTATTAACTAATAACTCATTAAATCCTCTAGCATCTACTGTGTTTATATTAAAATTAACTGTTACTGCTTTACCCATTCCACCTAATTGATGATTGGGAACTACATTTGATGGTTTATCTGGAATAATTAATTCTGCACCTGCTTCACCAACCATATATGGCTGACCTTGATTCATTCGACCACCCAAACGTCTACCTTGATATTTTTGTTGGGCAATAGTAGCTATTTGAACAGCACCTAATGCACCTATTAAGATAGCCATAGGAATATTAGCTGATGCTAATGCTTTAGTTACACCAGTAGCAGTATTCATAAAAGCATCTGCCATATTTAAGGCTTTATTTATTTGAAATGCCTTTTTATTATTTTGCGACATAGAATTTAAAATCTGTTTGCCACCAGTTATTATCATATCTTTTTTCTGTTGTTCGGTTAATCCAGTCATTTTTAAATCTTGAAATTGTCCAGACCTCATAATAGCTGATTGTTCATTTATAAATGTTTGCCTAATAGCTTTTTCTTTTTCAGCAGTTTCTTTAGCAATTCTAAGAACTTTATCAGCTTTTATTCTTGCAAGTTCCACTTCTAATTCATCTTGTGCTTGTATGCTTTGAAAATGTTTAAGGTTCATTTCTTTTTGTAATTCAAACTCGGTTTCTAATTGTTGCCTTAATGCTCCAACTGGGTCTGAAATACCACCGACAGAAAGTTCAGAACCAGTCATACTTGCATCAAGACGATTTGCTTGTCCAATTTCTGAACCAGTAATAAACTTTTGATTTGCCTTTTCTAGTTCAGCAAGTCTTTTCATTTCATCTTTTAGTGTATCTTGATATTCTTTTGATTGAGTAATTAATCTTTGTTTACCTGCTTCTGCCATAGCCATAGCAGTTGCACTTGATTTGAAAGCATCAATTTGTTCATTAATAAATTCTATTTGCTTTTGTAATGTTTGATTAACAACATTTCCACTTTTGGATAGTTGTAATTCTAATAATTTTTTCTTTTCTAATAAATCATTCAGCTTTTTGTTTGGTTCTTCTCCATCTGCTACTGCTTCATTCATCATAAGAATAGCAGTAGTAATTCCAACAAAAGCACCTATGACAGTAGTTTTAGAAACCTTAGAAAATAAAAGTAAAGCACCTTTTGCTGTTCCTATTGCTTTAGCTAAGTTAAGAAAAGCAGTAGCCATTTTACCTACAATTAATGCTATACCTAATGTTTTAATAATTTCAAAATTATCACTTAAAACCCTAACAGCATTTCCAGTAGCAATAATTGCTGTTGATAACCCTTGTCCTATAGATTTTGCTATTTCATCTATTGTTTTTTGATTGTCCTTTAATGCTTGATCTAATGCTCCAAATTCTGATTTCAAACCAACAAAAAAACTTTCGGCTACTTTTTTTTGGAAATTAAAAACAGTATCTCCAATCATTGAAAAAGTGGCTTCTAAAGTTTTTGCTAAATCTTTTGTAGCATTTGCAAATTTTCCATTACCACTAAAAAGTCTTTCAAATGCTTCTGCTGTTTCTTTTGCAGATACTTTTGCACCTGCACTAAAACCAAGCATATCTCTAACACCTCTTTCTCGAAATATATCTGCACTTGCTATACCTGCTGTAAATGATCTTTGTATTTGTTCTGCTGTTGTCCTAAAATCTAGACCAACAACCCCTGCAACATTACCAGTAATTTCAAGCATTTTAGCAAGTTCATCTGCATTTTTTGAAACAATCGCCAGATTACCAGAACCTGCTTGTATTTGCTCTAAACTAAAAGGCACTCTAGATGCAAACTTTGACATAACATCAAATGCTTTTGCACCCTCTTGAACACTACCAAATAAAAATTTTAATCTTAGTTGTAATGATTCAACTGATTTACCAACATCTATAAAAGACTTTATGGCAACCCCTGCACCTAATCCAATAAGAGCATTTTTTAAATTGAATACCGAACTTTTAAGACCATCTACACCTTTTGTAGCAGAATTCATAGCTTGTCTGGTCTTATCTTTGGCTATAATGTCTATATTTACTTGTTTTGTTGCCACTATCTTTGAGCCTTTGCTAGTCGTTCTTGTCTTTCTCGTTCATCACTTTGAATTTGAAAGTATGCTAACCACATATTAAACTCATCTACTGACATTTGCAAGATTTCGGAAACAGTCTTGTGTAGTTTTTCTGCTAACCCAAAAATATTATGTAATTCTACATCATTTCTAAGTTTTTTTTATTATCTTCAATATCTGTGTTTCCAGTTCCCATAATCTTTGTGGCAACGTCTGCAATAACATTAGTATCAGCTTTTGTTTTAAAAGCTAAAACATGAGTTCCATTAAACATTTTATTACCATCTTTTGTTAATGCCTTTTCAATAATAACATCAATCAAAACAATTAAATCTGTGCCACTAGCACCTTTAAAAATCTTTTGTTTTTCAAGCATATTGAAAGGTTTACAAAATATAGCTTTATCGCCTACTAAATCCCATTCTGGTACTTCAATTATTTGAGTGTCAAGGGTACTGAAATGGTCTCTAATACCATCAAAATAATCAATTTTTTGTTCTGTCATTTACACAGTACCGATAGTAAGACCACCATTGCCTTGTACTGATACAGTTCTAGTTGTAACACCATCTAATGTAACACCTACTGACATTCCAGTTACAATACCAGTTCCAGAGAACTTTCTATCTCCAGAAGCATTACCCTCTGGTAAAAATGCAAATGTAAGTTCTGCACCTTGTACTAGATTAGTTTGTGCTGTATCTGTTTCATCAAAGTTCATATCGATACTTGCTGTATAAGTACCTCTACCAACTATATAGGATTTCATTGAATTTCCTAAAGGTGTATCTTCTACAACGTCTTGTGTAGTATCTACAGTAAATCCAGTTGCATTACCTAGTGTATCACTACCTATAGTAACAACACCCTCTTTTCCATGATGTGTAGCCATTTATAACTCCTTATCGTTAGCTTCGTTAGTTTCTTTTATTTTTTCAGTTTTTTTAACAACTGCTTTTTCATTTCCTATAGTAAACCCATTTTTCTTAAAATGCTCTACATGGTCTTCTGAACATTTTATAATAGTTTCGCCTTTTTTCATAGTAACATTTTTAGCCATTATGCACTCCCTCTAGTAAATTCATAAATAACCCTTGCTGTTATTCTTACACCACCATAAGGATAAATTGTACCCTCGTCTGATGATGCTTCTATTATTTGGGTATCTATCGCATTACCATTTCTAGTTATATCATTATCTAAAGTTTCTTCAACAACTTCTATAATTTGATTTCTAACAGTATCTATATTTGTTGTTGTACCTTTACCAAAAGCAACTATTAAAAAATCTATTGTACCTCGATATGTACCTGCTCCAGTATCGCCTATGCTTAACACTTCCCTTGTTTCATCACCACTTTGAATAAACATTGCAGGAAACTGGGCATCACTTAATTCTTCAACTTCAAAAGGTTCTCTAGTAATCTTTTTAAACTCAATAGGACTTGTTACAGCATCAAGTTTAGTAATTATATCACTAGCTATGTTTTCTCTTTTGCTCATAATTTCATTTCTTTAAAATAAAAATTTTGAAATTCTTTAATTATTTTATCTTCTTCTTTGTTACCTATAGCAAAAAAAGGTCTTTTTGTATTTCTTTTGCCTACACCAAAACTATCGTGATAACTTGCAATCTTTTCTCTTTCCTTATTTGCAAAGAATAATGTGCTTTTTAAACCACCAGTTTTAAAGTCTAAACTTCTAAACATTTTACCAGTATCTGTTAAATCAACAAAACCAGTTTGCCTACCTCGCTTTTTTCGGCTTCTCACAGTAGATGGTGCATATGATCGCATATTACCCCCATCTGGTAGCTTTCCTGCTTGTGTTCGCTTTGTAATCATCAATATAGCCATGTTTGAAACTCTATTAAGTGATTTGGTTATTACTGCCTTTTGTTTTCTACTAATTTTCTTTAATAGATTAGTTATTTCTATAGAATTTACGTTAACTTTTACATCAACTGACATTATCTAACTAACCTTAACTGATGTAATGATTCTTTTTCGCTATCTGAAACAGTACCACCACCATCTTCGTCATATTCAACACCATCTCTTAGGATAGCTTGGAATTCTTCTTCATACCTATCTCTATAGAAATCTATTTGAACTTGGAATGTGTCTTTGCCCTCGCCAGTATCTGGGTCTTTCCATTTAGTTAGAATTGGATAAGCATATTTCCATAAAGCTAGATAAACTACTGATTGTGTCCATTGTGAGTTTGTTAGCTTGCTATTAGTCATTTCAACTGATGTTACTTTAGTAATATCCTTGTATCTGACTTGATGCCTATATCTTTCCCACCATTCTTCACGAACTCGTCTTAAAACATCATTTTCAGCAAATTGTAATTGATCGCCAAAATCGGTGATGCCAAAACCTAATATATCTGGTTGTATCTTTTGTAAATCGGTATTAGCAACTGCAAATTCAGATGTAGCCATTTACTTACCCTTTTTTTTAGATTTTTTCTTTACTTCTGGTTGCCACTCATTATCTACTATTGGTTCTGGTGTTGGTTGTGGCTTTGGCTCTACTTTAGGCTCAACATAAGGTTTCCACCCTCTTTGTTCCCAGATTTTTATATTTGGCAAATAATCAATCTTTTTTCTTTCAATAATATCGCCTTTACCATTAACTAATTTAATCATTTCCATAATACAAATCCTTAATAAAAGGGGTGGTTGCCCACCCCCATTGTTAAATTAGTTTGCTAAACTATCTGCTGTTAGCTTGACACCATAGCTATCGTGAAGTTCTGCAACTCCATAAACTGCTGTGGCTACGATTTCATCTGCTCTTAATGAAGCATCTCTTTGTGATTCAATCTTAAGGTCTTGCATCATAGCTAAACCTAAAGCATCTTGAGAAAATACACCACCAATAGAGTCATCAGAACCATCTACAGAAACATTTGAACTTTCAAATATTTGTATTCCTGCGATTTGTCCGACAAAACCATTTCTTAAAGCATCATTACCTAAGTCTGGAATATTAGCTGAACCTGCAAATGTATTTGTTAATGCTTTTTTAACATTAAAGATTTGCTTTGGGTGAAATACACCATAGTAGGCTTGAGGTGCATTGTTTGTTCTTAACTCTGTACCT